>LSQX01242973.1_pt1 | contig 135736 bp, 123 predicted proteins | sample 654561 | NCBI WGS metagenome assembly LSQX01 (sample SAMN04489861, study PRJNA283612) | anaerobic digester metagenome | isolation source: 4 biogas reactors fed with cattle manure at either 37C or 55C with and... | place: Denmark: Kongens Lyngby | collected 2014
GTATAAGAGACAGTTCCAGGATCATGCCAGGCAACAGGTCGTTAATGGTTTCAATGCCTTCCTTGAACGTGGCGGTTTTGAACTCGGGACGTGGATCACGACCCGGTTTTTCAAGTTCACTGAAAATATCCCTGACCGTTGGCAAGCCGAAACGCTCATCAATAAAATCGGCGGGTGAAACCCCCTTGAGGGCATCTTTTTTGCCAATGATGGACTTGACATCGGCCTGGATCTTATCCAGGATGCGCGCGACGACCGGGTAGGCTTCAGGGTGAACCGCAGACGCATCCAGAGGATTGTCTCCGTTGGGGATACGCAGGAAACCGGCGGCCTGTTCAAAGGCTTTGGCACCAAAACGGGATACATTCATAAGGGCCGAACGGTTGGGGAAGGCCCCATTCTGGTCACGCCATTCCACAATGTTTTTGGCCAGGCTGGCATTCAGCCCCGAAACCCGGGTCAGCAGGGGGGCAGAGGCGGTATTTACATCAACACCCACCGCGTTCACGCAGTCTTCAATAACCGCATCCAGTGAACGGGCCAGTTCACGTTGGTTGACATCGTGCTGGTATTGGCCAACACCAATCGCTTTGGGTTCAATTTTAACCAGTTCGGCCAGCGGGTCTTGCAGACGACGGGCAATGGAAACGGCCCCGCGCAGGCTGACATCCAGGTCGGGAAACTCTTTGGCGGCCAGTTCAGAGGCAGAGTAAACCGATGCACCGGCTTCGGAAACCACGATTTTCTTGACATCGGGGTTGGGGAAGGCCTGCAGCATGTCTGCCACCAGCTTTTCGGTTTCGCGTGAAGCGGTGCCGTTACCAATTGCAATTAACTGGATTTTGTGGCGGGTAATTAAAGCGGCCAGGGTACGGATGGAGCCTTCCCGGTCGCGGCGTGGCTCAAACGGGTAAATAGTGGCGGTCTCAAGCAGTTTTCCGGTAGGATCAATGGCGGCAACCTTTACACCGGTACGAATGCCCGGGTCCAGTCCCAGAACCGATTTTGGTCCGGCCGGGGCGGCCAGCAGCAGGTCTTTCAGGTTGGCGGCAAACACCTTGATGGCTTCTTCTTCGGCCTGTTCGCGCAGCTTGCCCATCATTTCAGATTCAAAAGCGGTCAACAGCTTGACCCGCCATGTCCAGCGGGAAACCTCGGCCAGCCATTTGCCACGTGCATTGGCATCAATCGTGTAATCGGCATCCAGTTGCAGGAAATCGCTAATGCGAACCACACAGGGGTGGGGCACCAGAGCGTCCTGTTCTTCATTCAGGCCAATACGCAAATCAAGCATACCCTGCTGTCGTCCACGCAGTAACGCCAGAATGCGATGTGAAGGCAGGGTCTTGACCGGCTCCTTGAAATCAAACCAGTCACGGAAATTGTCGCCCTCGGCTTCCTTGCCTTCCACTACTTTGGAGTAGAGCCAACCCTGGTTCCATAAATGGTCGCGCATGTCGGCCAGCAGGTCGGCGTTTTCGGCAAAACGCTCGGCCAGAATGTCGCGGGCACCGTCAAGTGCTGCTTTGGCATCGTTGATTTTTAATTCAGGATTTAAGTACTGTTCGGCCAATTCGGCAGGTATCGCATTTTTATGGTCCAGAATTTCATCAGCCAGAGGTTCCAAGCCTGCCTCTTTGGCAATTTGGGCCCGGGTGCGACGCTTGGGCTTGAAGGGTGCATACAGGTCTTCAAGGCGCTGTTTGGTATCGGCAGCGCCAATCGCGGCTTCCAGTTCCGGAGTCAGTTTGTCCTGCTGGCTGATAGACTCGATAATGGCCAGGCGACGGGTTTCAAGTTCCCGAACATACAAAAGGCGGACTTCAAGATTACGCAAAACGGTATCGTCAAGACCACCGGTGACTTCTTTGCGGTAACGGGCTATAAAGGGAACGGTTGCGCCTTCATCAAGCAGGGAAACGGTAGCGGCAATTTGTGCCGGACGTACGTCCAGTTCCTGGGCCAGTAGCGTAATAATGCGTTGTTCATCAATGCCTGTGGCAGTTTCGGTACTTGGTGTTTCGGACATGTTTACTTAAGAATAATTAAAAACGAACTGTAAATTGTGCCATAAGCGGCAGGTTTGTAGTGAGGGGCTTGGTAATATTTATTAATTTGTATGCTTGCCTGCCGCTTGGTGCCGGATTATTTCGTCCTCATTTGGCAGATTGGTGCCGCAGCTTCGTTACCATCATTAAAATAGCGTATGGGCAGGTTGCCGTCATTTTTTGTTGTTTGGAAAGCGTGTGCGAGTTCTTGATTTTGATATATCCGATTGGTTCCTGCAAGAGGGACCTTTTTTCAGTGCCATCCCGGGGTACAAAGTACGGGATGCACAAATCCAGCTTGCACAGGCCATAGATGAAACCATTCAGGCCAAATCGGTGCTGGTGGCCGAAGCGGGTACCGGTACAGGCAAAACCTGGGCCTATCTGGTACCGGCATTTTTATCGGGTGGCAAGGTAATTGTGTCAACCGGTACCCGTACCTTGCAAGACCAGCTGTATGCCAAAGATGTACCGCGACTGAAAAAAGTCATGGCGCTGCCGGTGCATGTGGCCCTGCTTAAGGGGCGCAGCAATTATGTCTGCCACTATCATTTAAGCAGGATGGAGCAGGACGACCGTTCCCTGCGTTCAAAAGAAGAGGTCGTACAGCTGCGTCATATCCGGCAATTTGCCGACCGCAGTCATACAGGCGACAAGACCGATTGTGCCAAGGTGCCCGAAGACGCCGATATCTGGGGTCGAGCCACTTCCACCCGCGAGAACTGCCTGAACCAGGATTGCCCCTTCGTTAAAGACTGTTTTTTGCTCAAGGCAAGGCGCAATGCCCAGGAAGCCGATGTGGTGGTTATCAACCATGCCCTGTTTTTTGCCGACCTGGTGTTAAAAGAAGAGGGTATTGCCGACTTGCTGCCGGCCGCCGATACCGTCATTTTTGATGAGGCGCATCAGTTGCCCGATACGGCCACCCGTTTCATGGGTGATACGGTTTCCACCGCGCAAATCATGGATTTCTTGAAAACAACCGAAGTCGCCTGCCTGGCCCAGGCACGTGATTCGGCGCGCTGGAGTGAGGCGTGCAAAAAAGTTGAATACTATGTGAAGGATTTGCGTCTGGTAGCTGCCGGTATCGATAAAATGCCGGGTAAAAGAGCCACCAGTGAGCAAATCCCCGAAGCGGAAAAATTCAATGAGGTGCTGGCCAATCTGGAGGACGAGCTGGACAGGCTGGTTCGCATGCTGGTGGCCGTGCAAGAGCGGCATCCGGACCTGATGGCCGCGGCCAAAAGTGGTGCCGAATTACGGGCCAAAATTTATCGCTGGACCCACAGTGCCTTGCCCGAGGTGGAGCCTGACGCGGTTGAACAGGATGAAAAAACAGGGCTTGTCAACAAGAAAGCCCGTCAGCAGGAAGAGCTTGTAAGGTGGGTGGAATTTGGCCTGCATCATTTGCGGTTGAACTCGGCTCCCTTGTCGGTGCATACCTTTGCCCACTATAAAAAACCGGATCAGGCCTGGGTGTTTACCTCGGCCACGCTTTCCGTTTATAAGGATTTTTCCCATTTCACCAGACAGCTGGGTTTGCACAATGCCCGCACCGAACGCTGGGAATCGCCTTTCAATTACAAAGACAAGGCTTTGTTATATGTGCCCAATCATTTGCCTGAAACCCAGTCTCCTGATTTTGCCCAGGCTTTTGTTGATACCTTGCTGCCCCTGATCAAGGCCTCGCCAGGGGGTGTATTGGTATTGTGCACCACGCTTAGGGCAGTTGATTATTTTGCTCATCTGCTGATCAAGGCGTTTGACCAGGAAGATATCGACCGTCCTGTGATGAGGCAAGGGGAAAGCACTCGCGGGCAACTTATCCAGCGTTTCAGGCAACATGCCAATGCCGTGCTGGTGGGTAGTGCCAGTTTTTGGGAAGGCGTGGATTTTCCGGGGGATATTCTTACGCTTGTGGCGATCGACAAACTGCCTTTCGCCCCACCTGATGATCCCGTGTTGGAAGCACGTATCAAGGCATGTCGTGAGCAAGGGGGTAACCCGTTTTTTGAATACCAGATTCCGGGTGCGGCGATTGCCCTGAAGCAGGGAGCCGGCCGCCTTATCCGCACTGAAAGTGACTGGGGTGTATTAATGGTGGGTGACCGCAGGCTGGTTGAAAAACCTTATGGAAAATTGCTATGGCGGGGTTTGCCTTCTTTTAGTCGAACCCGTTATCTGGAAGAGGCAGTGGAGTTTTTTGACAGGACCGATCCACTGGTTGATGAAGCTGCTCAAACCTGAATGACCTCAAGGTTATTGAATCGGTCCTAAAAAAATCTGGATGTTTTTCATCTTTTTGGGGGCTTTTCCCCCAAGGCTAAGTTCAACGTTGTATTGAATTTTTTGTTTTTATTTTTTCATAAACAAAACCCCGGCAAATTGGCCATTTAAAAGCCATTTTGCGGGGTTTTGTCTGGCCGGTGACGGGGTTTGGGGTTTAGTTATTAAACCACGAGGCCGGTTTGAACATGTCGGTCCAGTGTTTGTCACCATCAAGACCCTGTGCATAATATTTACTGTCGGGGAAGTTTTGATCAAGCACACGTTTGGCATCGTTGGCTTGTTCGGTCAGGCCCAGTTTTTCATATGATTTCATCATGATATACAGGGCGCGCTCGGCTGCCTGGACGCCCGAGAAATCGCGAATGACCGCCTGGCTGCGATTGATGGCCGCCACATAGGCATCGCGCTTGTAATAGTATTCGGCAACGTTCACTTCGTTTTCAGCAATGGTACTGACCAGCCAGGTAAGGCGGGCACGCGCATCGTGAGCGTAACGGCTGTCGGGGAAGCGGGTTATCAGTTCATTGAAGGCCTGATAAGATTGGCGCAGGCCTTTGGGGTCACGTTCGCTGGGATCCTGGCCGGTATAGCTGCTTAAGAATGCGCTTGGGGGGGTAAAGGTAACCAAGCCTTTCAGGTACAGCATGTAATCGGTGCCGGGATGGTTGGGGTACAATGCAAGGAAACGGTTAATGGCTGCTGTTGCCTGTTCGGGTTCGTCATCTTTCCAATAGACATACGCCTGGTCAATAAGAGCCTGTTGAGCCTGGCTGCTATATGGGAAACGGGTTTCCACTGCCTTCAGATGCTGGCTGGCACTTTTCCATTCAGAGGCGCGTACGTTGTCACGGGCTTCCTGGTAAAGCTGGTCTGCAGTCCAGCCTTGTGTTTTGTCTTCCTGGCTTTTGAACACACTACTGCACCCGACCAAAGCCAGGGAACACAGCACCAATAATGAGTGACGAATAATACTTTTTTGCATAATTAGATGGGTTACAGTAAGTTAAAGGCCAAAACGGTTTACACAATGTTAGCATTGCGACACAACATTATATGATTATTAATCCATGTCTGATACCACAATTTCCCAACAAGATGAATTTATTGACACAGAACCACGAATTTTCAGGGTGCCCGTTTCGGTAAAAGGCGATCGCCTTGACAAGATACTGGCACAATTAATTCCCGAACATTCAAGAAGCCGATTGCAATCCTGGATAGAGTCGGGATATGTAACTGTAAACGAAAAGCCAGGTAAAGTCAGGCAGATTGTAGGCGCCAGTGACATTATCACTGTCTGTGAGCCCGTTGCCGAAGAAAGCCTGGCGTTTACGCCAGAACCGGTTGAATTTACCGTTTTGGAGGAAAGCAGTCAATGGATAGTGGTTGAAAAGCCTGCCGGGTTGGTTACCCATCCGGGTGCCGGTAATTGGCATGGCACCCTGTTAAATGGTTTGCTTTACCGTTTTCCCGAATTGGTGCATGTGCCTCGTGCCGGTATTGTTCATCGGCTGGATAAAGACACGTCGGGTCTTTTGGTGGTTGCCCGTACAGAGCAGGCGCAAACCCATCTGGTTCGGCAATTGCAGGCCCGCACAGTGGGGCGTGAATATGTGGCCCTGGTCATGGGCAAGGTTATGCCACAGGGAACCATAGATGCCCCGATTGGGCGCGACCGTAAAGTACCGGTAAGGATGTCCACCGATAATCCCATTGCGCCTAAAGAAGCTCGTACTCATTACGCTTTGCTGGCATCGGGGATGGTGGAAGATAAAGCTGTTTCATGGGTGCGATGCAAACTGGAAACCGGACGGACGCATCAAATCAGGGTGCACCTGTCCAGTATCGGGCATTCGCTTCTGGGCGATGAGTTGTACGGTGGAAAACCATGGGCGGGGGCGCAACGGCAAATGTTGCATGCACGGCGTTTGCAATTCATTGATCCTGAGACCGAAACGATGCGTGAATTTGAATCTGCGCTGGCGCAAGACATGCAGCAGGTTATTGCCAATATTCAATGGGAAGAGGCTTCACAATGACAGATGCGAAAGTGGGGTTCTGTAATGAAAATCAGGCATTGGTCAAAACGGTCACTGGACATCAATGGCCCGGTGTACAGTATTTCTGTACCACTCGACAGGGGGGATTCAGCCAGTCGCCCTATGACTCTCTGAATATGGGGATGCATACGGGGGATGATCCGCTGGCTGTGGAACAAAATAGAAGCCGGTTGCAGTGTATGTTGCCAGGTCCTGTGGTGTGGCTTGAGCAGGTGCATGGTACCGATGTATATGATGCGGATCTGTTTGACGCAAAAGACAGGCCCATAACGGCTGATGCCGCGGTGACGACAGAACGCAACCGGGTACTGGCCATTATGACGGCTGATTGCCTGCCGGTTGTGATGGCTTCGGAGGATGGTGAGGTGATTGGTGCCGCTCATGCCGGTTGGCGCGGTTTGCTTAATGGGGTGCTCGAAAAGACCTTGGAAAAAATGAAACGCAAAACCCATCGGAAATGTTTTCGGGCATGGGTTGGGCCGGCCATTGGATTTGAGGCTTTTGAGGTGGGACAAGAGGTTTATGACGCTTTTATTAATCGTGATAAAAATCAGGCGTTGTTTTTTCGACCACATCCACAAAACAAGGGAAAATGGCTGGCCGATTTGTCAGGGCTTGCCGTGCATCGCTTAAGTGAAAATGGTGCAAGTGCTGTTGAGGAAAGCAAATTTTGTACTTTCTCGGATCGGGAACGTTTTTTTTCATATCGCAGACAGGGTCGGACGGGACGGATGGTGACTGTTGTGTGGAAGATAAAACCATAGATCTGAACGCCACCCCAGGTAAGGTTATTCCCTGTGAAGTTGAATAACTTTGATTATTCCTTTATCTTAAAGGTATTGATGCAAGTAAAACGTTGTTACGCTTTTTACGCGTTCACGTTTTTCGGGAATAAAAAGGGGGTGCAAACGATGAAGTATGATCAATTTACAAAAAATATGCCCTGGATGATGCCAATGGTCAATCCAGAGCATATCCAGCAATTGCAAACGGAGTTCACTGAAAACTTCAGGCAACTCATGTTGCAGGCCTCCCAGGGAAGTCTGCCCCCTGTCAAAGACCGTCGTTTCAGCAGTGAGGCCTGGCAGCAAAATCCGCAGTTTTCCGCATTGGCCCATCTTTATCTGCTTTCAGCCAGCACGATGAACAAATGGGTCGAGCAACTGGAGATTCCCGATGCCAGTCGCGAACGTTTAAGGTTCTCGATCACGCAATGGCTGGACGCTTTTGCACCCTCCAATTTTTTTGCCTTGAATCCTGATGCCCTGAAAGCTTTTCAGGAAAGCAAGGGTGAGTCGTTGCAAAAAGGTATGGCTAACCTAATGCATGACCTGCAAAAAGGGCGTATTACCCAAACTGATGAAACGGTTTTTGAAGTGGGACGCAATCTGGCGATTACCGAGGGCTCGGTGGTATTTGAGAACCCGTACTTCCAGCTTATTCAATACAAACCGCAAACTCCTACCGTACATGAAACCCCTTTATTGATGGTGCCACCTTGCATTAATAAATACTATATTCTTGATCTTCAGCCAGAAAACTCAATGGTGGCGTATACCGTTGCCCAAGGGCATACCGTATTTCTGGTGTCCTGGCGCAATCCCTTGCCGGAAGACAAGGATGACATTCAAAATGCCACTTGGGAAGATTACATTGAGAATGGTGTTTTAAAAGCCATCTCGGTCGTGTCCGATATTTCAGGTAAAGAAAAAATCAATGCGCTGGGTTTTTGTGTCGGAGGGACCATGCTGGCGTGTGCCTTGGCCGTTGCGCGCAAACGTGGCCAGGATCCAGTGGCGGCCTTATCCCTGTTAACCACTTTCCTTGATTTTGAACATACCGGAATCATGGATGTATTTGTGGATGAGGCACATGCCTCGTTGCGTGAGCAGCAGTTGGGACAAGGCGGTTTGTTGACAGCCGCTGAATTGGGAACGACATTTTCATTTTTGCGCCCTAATGAGCTGGTCTGGAATTATGTGGTTAATAACTACCTGAAAGGGCAGTCACCTGCCGCCTTCGACCTGCTTTACTGGAATGCCGATGGTACCAATTTGCCGGGTCCTTTCTTTACCTGGTATTTCCGTAACACTTATCTGGAAAACAATCTTAAAAAGCCCAATTACCTCAGTATTTCAGGCACGCCTGTAGATCTTGGTCTGCTGGATATGCCGGTGTACATTTACGCGTCCAAAGATGATCATATCGTGCCCTGGGACTCGGCTTACGCGTCCACGCATATTCTGCAAGGCCCCAAACGATTTGTGTTGGGGGCATCAGGTCATATTGCTGGCGTCATCAACCCGCCCGCGAAAAACAAACGTCATTACTGGGTTACCAGTGCCGAGACGGAGCAGGTGTTTCCGGTTAGCAGTCAATGGTTTGACAATACGAGACAGGTTCAGGGCAGCTGGTGGCCAGACTGGTCTGAATGGCTGGCTTCCCATGCCGGTAAAAAAGTGCGAGCCAAGAAAACAGCCGGTAATGGTACTTACCCTGAGTTAGAGCCAGCGCCCGGAAAATATGTAAAAGTTAAGGCAGTATAGTATTAATTTTTGTAAATGAGTCAATAAAAAACCGGAGATCTTATGAGTCAGAAAATTGCATATGTAACAGGTGGAATGGGTGGTATTGGAACCTCCATATGCCAGCGTTTATACAAAGAAGGTTTCAAGGTTATTGCGGGTTGCGGGCCTAACCGAAATGCCCAGAAATGGATCGACGAGCAAGCCGCATTGGGGTACAAGTTTTTTGCTTCTACAGGTAACGTTGCCGACTGGGATTCAACGGTTGCCGCTTTTGATAAAGTCAAAAAAGAGCATGGTCCGGTAGATGTGCTGGTGAATAACGCCGGTATTACCCGTGATGGTGTTTTTCGTAAAATGAGCCTTGAAGACTGGAAAGTGGTCATGGATACCAACCTGAACAGTCTGTTCAATGTCACCAAACAGGTGATTGAGCACATGTATGAAAAACGTTGGGGACGTATTATCAACATCAGTTCTGTTAATGGTCAGAAAGGTCAGTTTGGCCAAACCAACTACTCGACTGCCAAAGCGGGTATTCACGGCTTTACCATGGCATTGGCCCAGGAAGTGGCCAGTCGCGGTGTAACGGTTAACACCGTTTCTCCGGGTTACATCGGTACCGAAATGGTTCGTGCCATTCGTCCCGAAATTCTGGAACAGATTGTGGGTACCATTCCTGTTCGTCGCTTGGGTACACCTGAAGAAATCGCCTCAATGGTGGCGTGGCTGGCTTCTGAGGATGCCGGCTTCAGTACCGGCGCCGACTTTTCGGTGAATGGCGGCTTGCATATGGGGTAATTCCTTGCCCCACCCTTTGGGGTGGGGTTGTACACTTCCTTCTATAAATTATTATGATAAATTCATCCGAAACCGGTCAAACACGCATTATTAAAAAATACCCCAATCGCCGGCTTTACGACACTGAATCCAGTACTTATATTACCCTGGCCGATGTCAGGAAACTGGTGCTTGATAATGTCAAGTTTCAAGTGCTGGATGCCAAAACCGGTGAAGACATTACCCGAAGTATTTTGCTGCAAATTATTCTTGAGCTTGAGGGGGGCGGGGTACCCATGTTCAGCTCCACCATGCTCGAGCATATTATCCGTTTCTATGGCAATGCCATGCAGGGGGTAATGGGTACATACCTGGAAAAAAACATGCAGGCTTTTGTGGATATCCAGGAACGCCTGGCCGATCAGTCCAAGAACATGTATGGTGCCCAGTTCAATCCAGACGCCTGGGCACAATTCATGAGTATTCAGGCGCCGGTCCTGAATAATGCCATGAGTAATTATGTAGAACAATCCAAGAATTTGTTTGTACAAATGCAGGAACAAATGCAAAACCAGACTCAAAACATGTTTGGGGTTTTTCCTTTTGTCGCACCGCAAGATAAAGAGAAAAAATAAGGTTTGCCGGCTCTTTGGCTCATTTAACCGTTTGTTTGCCTGAATGGGGAATGTGTTGACAGCATGTCAACATATTTTCCAACCTGGCGAGTCTCTGCGTCCAGGAACGCTTCAATGGCCGCGGCAAAATCTTTTCTGGCAATCCAATGTGCTGAATAGGTGGTAACTGGCAGCAAACCACGGGCCAGCTTATGTTCACCCTGGGCACCTCCTTCAAAATAACGGAATTTGTTGTCGATGCAAAATTCGATGCCTTGCATGTAGCAGGTCTCAAAATGCAGGCCTGGAATAAATTCATGCGCACCCCAATAACGACCATAAACGGTATCATCACCAATAATATTCAGGGCGCAGGCAATGGGCTGGTTGTTTTTCAGGGCAAGAACCAGCAAGACGTTTTCGGGGCATTTTTGCAGGTATGCATGGAAAAATTCCCGGTTTAGATAGGGTTCACGACCACGTTCGTAATAGGTGTTTTGATAGCAGGAAATAAAAAAATCCAGTGTTTCCGGTTCAATGTCTCGCCCACGCAAATGCCTGAAATTGACGCCGGCAGCCAGTACCTTTTTTCGGTCCTGACGGATTTTTTTACGTTTGTCGTAATTGAGCTGCTTCAGGAAGTCCTCAAAACTGGCATAGCCCGGGTTATGCCAATGAAACTGTACATCTTCCCTGATCATATAACCGCACTCACGCAGAATGTTTAAATCGTCGTGGTGGGGGAACAGGATATGAAGGGAAGAAACTCCCATTCTTTTGGCAATTTCAATGGCCTGCTCAGCCAGAATCCGTTTGTGTTGTGCATTGTTGGCCAGTAGCCGTGGCCCGGTAACCGGGGTAAATGGGATGCTGCAAACCAGTTTGGGATAATACGCCAGACCATGACGCTCAAAGGCATTGGCCCATGCCATATCAAAAACAAATTCACCACGTGAGTGGGTTTTTACATATAGTGGCATCAGTCCCAAGGGCGTTTGCTGTTCGTCTTGCAAATAAAGGTACTGTGCGTACCATCCGCACTCGGGAGCAACACAGGTGCTGGTGTGCAGCGTTTGCAGGAAATCGGGACTGGCGAAGGGGTTTTTCTGGCAGAATGACTGCCAGGTGTCAGCCTTTAGGTCTGAGGGTGAATCAAGTATTGAAATTTGAAGTTTTTGGGACATAATGAGTCAGAACAACACGGATAAACAGGGGATAGGTGTCACAGTGATTACCGGTTTCCTGGGAAGCGGTAAGAGTCATTTTATCAGGCAATTGTTAAAGCAGCCTGATGCCGGGCAAATGGCCGTTATCGTTAACGAAATTGGTCAGGTCGGGCTGGATCATCTTATATATCGGCACTTAAGTGCACAGATTGCAGTGCTTGAAGGCGGTTGCCTGTGCTGTCAGCTGCATGCGGACCTGAGCCAGACGCTGCGTGAGCTGTTCATGCTGGCCATGCAAAAGAAAATTCCTGCATTCAGGCACGTTATTATTGAAACTTCTGGCCTGGCTGATCCGTCTTCCATTGTTTTTACCTTAAAGCATGATTTCTTTCTGAACGAGCGTTTTTACAATGCCGGTGTCTTATGTGTGGTGGACAGTTGCCATGCAGAACAGCAACAGCAAGCCAATCCCGAATGGCTTAGCCAATTGCTGGCGGCCGATGTGGTGTTGTTGTCTAAAGAAGATATATGCCCTGAAAAGGTGCCCGCTTTAAAAAAACGGATTGAGTTGCTTGTCATGGGTGTGCCGGTGCTTGGTAAACCGGAGCTTGAAGAGGCGGAAGATTTTTTTGGTATTCTGGCAGACTTGAAGCAGTTGGGTAAACAAAAACTGGCGGCATTTGGGGTGCGTTGGCAAACCGCCGTCTCTGCGTCATTAAAGCCAGCGTTAAAGCCAGTGGCCAGTCATACCGACGTGGATGTTATTACCCTTACCCTTGAGCAAGCGGTCAAAAGAGGGCGTTTTATTACCGCATTGGATGCCATTGCAGAAAAATACGGCGCAGCCCTGTTAAGAATGAAAGCAGTGGTGCAGTTTGTGGGTGATAATCGCTTTTACCATGTACATGGCGTGCATCAGGAGCGCTCAGCTTTTGAGGCATTGGATATTGCGCCGCAGGAACGTGGCGGTATTACGCCATGCGTGGTATTGATAATTAAAAAAGGATATTGGCAGGAAGAAGACAGGGTGCTTTTGTCTTGAAACAGCGTTTGTCTTTTAGCTTGAAGTATCCTGGTTTTCAGTTTTTTAGTGGTAGGAATAGCATGGTTCAATGATGGAGCAAGGTGTATTCATGATTATGCAAGACAGATTTTTACGCGTAAACCCAAAATTCATAAAAAACAACTAAAAACCATAAAAAAAACCACCAAATTGCAACATATTTGTAAAATTAACGATAAAGGCTTGCCTATTTATATCACTTAGGGTTATTATTTAAATCTTCAGACGCGGGGTGGAGCAGTCTGGCAGCTCGTCGGGCTCATAACCCGAAGGTCGTAGGTTCAAATCCTGCCCCCGCAACCAAATAAATCAAGGACTTCCGTATTTTCGGCAAGTCCTTTTTTATTGAATCAATTTACAGTTGCAGAGGCCGTTGTGATTTTGCCTCTCTTTTAGCTGCTCCCTGCTCTCATCCACTATCAAACCACAAAATCATACTTATAGTGTGACTTATCCGCTTGTAGTATTTAACAAGCAGGCTTTTTATTTTGTACTGAAGGATAAAGGCATGGATTTAACCCTTTTAATTTTTTTATCGGTTTATGTTGCCATGGGGTTTGGCAAATTACCTGGATTTAAAATTGATCGTACCGGATCAGCCCTGGTTGGTGCACTTGCCATGCTATCCATCGGAAGTATTTCATCACAGGCGGCATGGAATGCCATCGATTATAAAACCATTGGTCTATTATTTGGATTAATGATTGTCTCTGGTGCATTTGCCGTGTCCGGGTTTTATGGCTGGGCTGCCCATAAAGTCGCAACCTTAAATGTAAATCCTGCAAAATTGCTCGCCGTTTTTATTATGGTTAGTGGTATTCTGTCGTCCATATTAACCAATGATGTCGTGGTTGTTGCCATGACGCCGCTACTTGTTTCCATCACACTTGTCCGTGGCCTGAATCCGATTCCATTTTTACTTGGCTTTTGTTTTGCTGCCAATGCCGGTTCCGTGGGCACACTCATTGGTAGCCCGCAGAATATGATTGCCGCGCAAGCACTTGATGTGTCTTTTGTTGATCTATTAAAAGTGGCTGGCCTGCCTGCCATCATTTCTTTATTTATTGTTTGGGGTGTCATTTGTTTTCTGTTTAGAGGTAAATGGGAAACCAAACAATCCGCCTCTCATGCACATGCACCCATGTCATTACCCCAACTCAATCTCATCGAAACACTGAAGGCATCCGTGGTGACTGTTGCCCTTGTTGTTTTATTTATCATTGATATTTGGCCACAAGAACTGGTTGCACTCGCAGCAGCCGGTATTTTGCTTATTAACCGAAAGATTGCCTCGAATGATGTATTGAAAGAGGTTGATGGAAATTTAATCCTGCTGATTATGGGGCTGTTCATTGTCAATGCGGCCATGGCAGCAACAGGACTGCCTCAAACGCTGCTTGCCGATTTGAAGCACTTGGGCATGGATTTAAATGATCCGCTGTCTTTATATGCAACCGGTGCAGCATTAAGCAATATTGTGGGTAATAACCCAACCGTCATGTTGCTGGTTCCCTATCTGGATGCCGGTGCCGATGCGAATGCACTTTGTGCGGCGCTTGCACTTGGTACCGGTTTTTCAAGCAATATGGTAATTTTTGGCAGTCTGGCCGGTATCGTAGTTGTTGAACAGGCGAAAAGCTGTGGCGTGGAAATCTCATTTATGGATTTCGCAAAAGCAGGTTTTCCCGTATCTGTCATCTGTCTGGTTTTGGCTGGTTTGTGGATATATTTGCTTTAGATCGGTTTATTCACTGACGTTGCTGCAGATGATTACAGGCCTGGCTGCATAAAACAGGCAGGCCTGTGGTTATTGAGCTTGGGCCTTGGTGGCTATGCGGGGTGTTCGTGATGTCTTGGGCAGGGTCTAGTCGGTACCATGGCCATTATTGCTTAGCATTTGCATTTGTTCGGCAATGGTTTCTGTTGTGTAGCGGTCCTGGCCTGTGTTTTTGTCTTGCCATTTGCGTGTTTTAAGGCGGCCTTCGACATATACCGCATTGCCTTTTTTAAGGTATTGTCCGGCAATTTCGGCCAGACGGCCAAAGAAAGCAACACGATGCCACTCGGTTTCTTCACGGCGCTCGCCCGTGTTTTTGTCTTTCCAATTCAAAGAGGTGGCAATGGATACATTACACATGGCTGTGCCGTCGGGGCTGTGCTTGATTTCGGGGTCGTGCCCCAGATTTCCCACTAAAATAATTTTGTTGACTGATGCCATAAAAATTTCCTGAAAAGGGTGATCCAGGTTTTATGGTAGGGGAATTGCCTATATTGCTGAGTAAATGGTGCAGCATTGTGTCCATTGTGGTTATTGCTTAATGGATTTGGAGATTGAGGGAAGTGGTGGAGTGCCGGAAAGCGGATGAGTGAAAGAAAGAACTAAATTGCGATGTCGTTCAGGGGGGGTAAGGTGATAAAGGCTAAGACAAAGGGCTAACAAATAAAAATAACGAACGACAAAGGGGGTAAATGAAAAAGCCTGTTTCTATAAAGAAACAGGCTTTTTAAAACTGGTTGCGGGGGCAGGATTTGAACCTACGACCTTCGGGTTATGAGCCCGACGAGCTGCCAGACTGCTCCACCCCGCGTCTGAAGAATATAATAATAGTCTACCTGTTATAATAATGCAAGCCGTTTATCGGATTTTAATAACAAACCATATACTGAACCATGGATGAACATTTAATACGCAATGTGTTGGAGGCCGCGCTATTGTGTGCTCAGCAACCAATGAAGGTCTCTGATCTGGCAAAATTGTTTGCTGAGTCGGATGAAGTAAAAAACGATGTAATTAAGCAACAATTGTTAAATTTGCAAGACGCGTGGTCAAATAAAGGTTTAGAATTAACGCAGTTGGCTAGTGGATGGCGTTTTCAAAGTCGTCCACAAATGCAAAAGTATTTAGAACGCCTTAATCCAGAAAAACCACCTAAATATTCAAGGGCGGTTTTGGAAACATTGGCAATTATTGCCTGGCGTCAACCGGTTACACGGGGCGACATAGAAGATATTCGCGGTGTGACGGTATCTTCCCAAATCATTAAAACTTTAGAAGAGCGTGGCTGGATAGAAGTGTTGGGTCACAGGGATGCACCTGGAAGACCGGCTTTGCTTGGGACCACAAAACAATTTTTAGATGATCTGGGATTGAAAGCGCTGGATGAATTGCCTGGTTTGGCCTCTGAGGGAGAGGTGCTTCTGGTTGCCGGAGATAAACTTGCCGGCTTGTTTCCTGCTGAGGAAAATCCGGAAGAAAATAGCAGTCATGAGCAGTCGCCCGTTGCGGATTTAACGCCCGAGGTGGCAGTTGTCCCGAATTCCGGGCAAATTGTGAATAATGATTGAAAAGCAATAAATAAACAGTTAAGTAAAAAACGCGGGCAGGACAAGTATTTACTTGCCGGTGTTTGATTAATGGTGAATCACTAAGACCACTTTAATTTCAAAGTGCTTTCGGAAGAAGGTCAAATAAGCAAATATATGGATACAGTAACGGAAACCGTCACGATTGTCGCGGGTGGTGAGGCGCAGCCTGACTCTGCTCAAGTGAAAAGCAAGGGTCGTAAATTGCGCACGCCATTCAGACGCAGGCGTGCTGATGCAACAATCGAGCCCAGGAAAGAAAAAGCAGTTGCAGCAGAGCAACCGGAAAACGTTCCGGAGCCCGCGAAACGAACACGCAAGCCAACCGCCAAGAGTGGTGTTGCAGCGAGCAAGCGCAAACCGGTAGCTCGCAAACCAGCGGCAAACCGGCCGGCTCAGGAAGTGTCTGCAGCGGAATTGGTGAACGATGAGCAGGTATTTGATGAAAATGAATCGAATAATGCTCTGGCGTTTCTGGAAAAATCCGCAAAACTTGAGCAGCGCCTGGGTAAGTATCTGACCAGTGATGCGGTTATGCCCAAGTTGCATAAGGTTTTGGCGGATGCGGGCGTGGGTTCGCGTCGTGAAATGGAAGAGCTGATTATTGCCGGACGGGTTTCGGTTAACGGTGAGCCTGCGCATATCGGTCAGCGGGTTGGTGTGAATGATGTGGTTCGTGTTAACGGACGTCTGGTTGCCCGTCCCAATGCCAAGCGCCCGCCCCGGGTGATTTTGTATCATAAACCTGCCGGAGAAATTGTCAGTCATGATGATCCGGAAGGTCGTGCGACCGTGTTCTCCCGATTGCCCAAGATGCGTACGGGTAAATGGGTGTCAGTCGGTCGTCTTGACTTGAATACCGAAGGCTTGCTGATATTCACAACTTCGGGTGATTTGGCCAATCGGTTCATGCATCCGCGTTACGGTAACGAACGTGAGTATGCAGTGCGCGTATTGGGTGAGTTGGGTGTTGAGCAAATCCAATCCCTGACCAAGGGTATTCAGTTGGATGATGGTCTGGCAGCGTTTGGGGTGATGGAGCATATTGGCGGTGAAGGCAGTAATCGCTGGTATCGCGTCACGATCCAGGAAGGCCGGAATCGTGAAGTGCGTCGCATGTTCGAGGCGGTGGGTGTAACAGTCAGTCGTCTGATTCGGACGCGTTTTGGAGAGGTTGTCCTGCCAAGGAATCTGCGCCGTGGTCGCTGGGAAGAGCTGGATCCTTCATTGGTGGTGGCATTGATGGTTCGTCTGGGTTTAATGAAGGCTGATGATGATTCGGCCTCGGGCAGAGGGCGTGATCGTCAGCCAATATCGCATGATAATGCCATGCCGCCAGGGTTTGAATCTGCGGTTCCTGATATGGGTTTTGGTCCTTCATCGTATGCGAGGGCAGCGGGCAATGGGCAGCGTAAGCCTGCCCGTCCTGGTGGTGTATATAATCGCAAGCCCAATCAGTCCCGTACCGAGGGTGGTGGTTATGCTAAAAATTCGTCCAGAAAAAACACGCGTCCCAAACAGGAAGGTGTTGCGCGTCCTGAAGGTGGACATAAAGCCAGAGGGGCGGCCCGTCATAAGGATGATTGGCAGCCCAAGGGTGCGGCAGCTCACGAGTCCAGGCTGGGCTTTGTCGGTCGTGGCAGAAGCGGTCGGTAGGCTTTAATGATGTTGTTTTGTTGATAAAATATCAAATACTTAGCAAAATCCAGGTTTTTTTGATATAATCATAGGTTGTCTAGTTGTAGATTCCTTTTTTGAGCAAAAGGAATCTACCTGGTTTATGGAACGAATTATATAAAAACAACGGTTGAGGGATTAAGCCGGTGTTTTTGTAAACAATGGGCTGTAAAAGCCCATTTTTTTATTGTATGGCTGATTTATATACTCTTACTGAACAAGCGATAGCTGGCCTTGGGGTCGAGCTGGTTGATGTCGAGCGTGCTGCCTTTGGGTTGCTGCGCGTAACCATAGATCGTGAAGGTGGCGTGCGAATTGAGGACTGTGAACAGGTTTCTCGCCAACTATCGCGGGTGTTTGAAGTTGAAAATATCGACTATAAACGTCTTGAGGTCGGTTCGCCAGGTGTAGATCGCCCTTTGCGTACACTGGCCGATTTCAAACGGTTTGCCGGTGAGCGGGTGGAAATTAAATTACGTGAAGCTGTCGATAATCGCAAAGTCTTTACCGGGATTTTGTCACAGGAAACGGCTTCTGATGGAACGCAGACAGGTCAATTCTGTCTGGAATTTGATGTTAAAAAGAACGAAACTCAAGTCATTGTTTTTGCATTCGAAGATGTAGAAAAGGCAAAACTTGATCCGGTTCTTGATTTCAAGGGTAAAAAGCGATGAGTCGCGAAATTCTTCTATTGGTTGATGCGTTAGCACGTGAAAAAAATGTGACACGTGAAGTGGTTTTTAGTGCGCTTGAGAGTGCTTTGGCCTCAGCCATGAAAAAACGTTTTAAAGAAGATGCTGATATTCGTGTAACGATAGATCGGGCTACGGGTGCGCATGAAGGCTACCGTCGCTGGCTCGTCGTGCCCGATGAGGCTGGATTGCAGGAACCTGACCGTCAGGAACTGTTTAGCGATGCCCAAGAGATCAAACCTGGTATCCAGGAAGGCGAATACATTGAAGAGCCTCTTGAGCCCGTTGAGTTCGGTCGTATTGGTGCGCAGGCTGCCAAGCAGGCTATCCTGCAAAAAATTCGCGATGCTGAGCGTGAGCAGGTGCTTAATGATTTCCTCGATCGTGGGGAAAGCATTATTGCCGGTACGGTCAAACGCCTGGATAAAGGCGATGCCATTATTGAAACCGGCAAAATAGAGGCCCGGCTGCCTCGTAGTGAAATGATCCCCAAGGAAAACCTGCGGGTTGGTGATCGTGTTCGTGCATGGGTGGCCAAGGTTGACCGTACTGCCCGCAATCAGCAAATCATTCTGTCCCGTACGGCCCCCGAGTTCATTCGCGAGTTGTTCGAAAATGAAGTTCCCGAGATCGAGCAGGGATTGCTTGAAATCAAGGCGGCTGCCCGTGATCCTGGCATGCGTGCCAAAATTGCCGTGGTGGCCTATGACAAAAGAATTGACCCTATCGGAACCTGCGTAGGCATGCGTGGTTCGCGTGTTACCGCGGTTCGTAATGAATTGGGTGGTGAGCAGGTCGATATCGTTCTGTGGGCGGATGATCCGGCCGAGTTCGTGATTGGTGCCCTGGCACCTGCTAATGTCGAGTCCATTCTTGTGGATGAAGAAAAGCATGCCATGGATGTCGTGGTTGATGCCGAGAACCTGCCCAAGGCCATCGGTTCCAAAGGTCAGAACGTAAGACTGGCCTCTGAACTGACCGGCTGGCAAATCAATATCATGACGCCAGAAGAAAACCGCAATCGCCAGGATGAAGAGCGTGCCGCAATGCGTGCCACATTCATCGAGAAACTGGATGTGGATGAAGAAGTGGCTGATATCCTTATTGATGAAGGTTTTACAGGTCTTGAAGAGGTCGCTTATGTGCCCATTCAAGAGTTGCTTGAAATTGAAGGTTTCGATGAGGATACCGTCAATGAGTTGCGTAACCGTGCCCGTACTGCTTTGTTGACCGAAGCAATCGTACAGGAAGAGCGTGTTGAAACTGCCCAGGATTTGCTGGATCTGGAAGGTCTGACCCCAGAGCTTATTGCAAAACTGGCCGAAGGTGGTATTCAGACACGTGATGATCTTGCTGAGTTGTCCACTGATGAACTGTCGGAAATGACCGGTTTGTCAGATGAGCAGGCAGGAGAGTTAATTATCAAGGCGCGAGCCCACTGGTTTGATGAAGATGAAAATTAATCTTCATATCTACAGTTTTAATCAGATTGCCTATTGAATGTTGTTGAATTGTTGTGAAAGGGAAGAGAGAGCCTAATGCCCAGTATTACTGTTGCCCAGTTTGCCGTCGAACTGAAATTGCCTGCCAATGTGTTGCTTGAACAGCTTCGTGCGGCAGGTGTCAATGTGAATTCTGTAGAGGATAATGTCACCGAGAGCGATAAAACCAAACTACTGGATTCCCTTCGCCGTGCGCATGGTGCAAAAGAGGGTAAGAAAATTACGGTAACACGCCGTGAAACGTCAGAGATCCGTCAGGCGGATAGCTCCGGGCGCTCTCGTACCATCCCGGTTGAAGTTCGTAAAAAACGGGTTTTTGTCAAGCGGGATATCACAGATGGCAAAGAAGCCGTGGCAGAGGCCGCCAAGTCTGTTGCCCCGCTAACAGCGCCTGATCAGGCCGTAAAAACACAGCCTGAAGTCGAGGCCGTGTCAAAAGAAATAGTGCAAAAAGAAGAAAATCTATCGGTTGCACAAACTTCTGCTGCGAAAGTGGCTCCTGAAGCTGTACAATTGCAAGATAAGCCACAAGAAAATGTCCCGCCAACCGCCAAGGCATCTCCTGAAACGGTATCTGGCGATGCCCAGGAAACAACTCAGCAGCCAGTAGTTGCGGCTGACAGTGTGGCAAAAGAAGTGAAATCCACAGAGCCTGACGGTAGTCCTCAGCCGCAAGTTCAACAATCCTCCGTAACTACGGAAGAATCATCAATTACATCTCAACAGGTTGAGAAAAAAGAAGTGCATACTGAATCCAAAAATGTGCCGTCTGCTTCAGTAAAGGCTGATCAGAAACCAGCCCAGGCGTCGACGGTTAAAAGCAAGTCTCCAGAATCAGGCCGTATCAATGAACAGCGTGATGGCAAAACATCACGACCGGCTGATCAAAAGTCGTCCCAGCAGGCAAGGCAGGGTGGCCGAAACGAAGTGGTTAAGGGCAAGGCGCCCGTTGCCGCACCAGCGGTCAATAAAGATATGAATATCCGCTCTAAAAAACCTGTTGTAGAGCCAAGACGTGAGCCGGTAGACACGGCAGCACGTGAGGAAGCACGTCGTCAGGCCGAAGCGGAAGCGGCGGCATTGCGTGATATGCTGAATCGTCCCCGCAAAGTGTTGCGCGCGGCACCCGCTGCAGTAGAAGGGGCTGACGCTGCCAAGAAAGCACCCAAGAAAGATGTCAAGCCCGTTGCTGGTGCCAAGAAAACGGAACGTGACAGCAATTGGACAGATGGTGCCCGGGGTAAAAAACCGGTCGAGAAGCGGGCGGCAGCGCCTGCCAAGGCTCAGGAAGAGGGTTGGCGTGCCGGAGGTGGTCGCAGCGGTTCCAAAAACAATCGCAGGAATCAGCAGCAACAGGTTAAAGAACCGGCAGTGCCCGAGTTTATCGCCCGTGATGTACATGTGCCGGAAACCATTTCAGTGGCAGATCTGGCGCATAAAATGTCTGTCAAGGCAGCAGAGGTCATCAAGCTGTTAATGAAGATGGGTCAAATGGTTACCATTAACCAGATTCTTGACCAGGAAACGGCCATGATTGTGGTTGAGGAATTGGGTCACCATGCCATTGCAGCCAAACTTGATGATCCCGAAGCATTCCTTGATGAAAGCGCACAAAGCATAGACGTTGAATTGCTGCCACGTGCACCGGTAGTAACCGTCATGGGTCACGTTGATCATGGTAAAACCTCTTTGCTCGACTATATCCGTCGTGCCAAAGTGGCAGTGGGTGAAGCCGGTGGCATTACCCAGCATATTGGTGCTTACCGGGTGAAAACCGAAGCGGGTGTGGCGACCTTCCTGGATACCCCGGGACACGAGGCGTTTACGGCCATGCGTGCACGTGGTGCCCAGGCAACCGATATTGTCATTCTTGTCGTGGCGGCCGATGATGGTGTCATGCCACAAACGCGAGAAGCCATTCACCATGCCAAAGCGGCTGGTGTACCTATGGTTGTGGCCATTAACAAGGTGGATAAACCCGAAGCCAACCCCGAGCGTGTCAAGCAGGAGTTGGTTGCCGAGGAAGTGGTGCCTGAAGAGTACGGTGGTGATGTACCATTTGTCCCCGTATCTGCCAAAACCGGTTTTGGTATTGATGATTTGCTCGAAAACGTATTGTTGCAAGCTGAAGTGCTTGAGCTGAAAGCCGCTGTTGATGCTCCCGCCAAAGGTGTGGTGATTGAGTCCAGCCTTGATAAGGGACGTGGTCCTGTTGCCACCATTCTGGTACAAAGTGGTACCCTGAAGCGGGGTGATGCCATCCTGGTGGGCGCAACCTATGGTCGCGTGCGTGCCATGCTCGATGAAACAGGTAAAAACATTCCCAAGGCGGGTCCATCCGTACCGGTTGAAATCCAGGGCTTGTCTGATGTGCCTGCCGCCGGTGACGAGGTCCAGGTGGTTATTGATGAGCGCAAGGCACGTGAAATCGCCTTGTTCCGTCAGGGTAAATTCCGTGACGTGAAACTGGCGCGTCAGCAGGCCGCCAAGCTTGAATCCATGTTTGACAACATTGGTGAAGGTCTGCAAACGCTTGAACTCATCGTTAAAACAGATGTCCAGGGTTCTCAGGAAGCGCTGGTTCAATCGCTGGTCAAGCTGTCTACCGATGAAATCCGTGTACGGGTTGTGCATGCAGCCGTTGGTGGTATTTCTGAAAGTGACGTAAACCTGGCCATTGCTTCCAATGCGGTTATTATTGGCTTTAACGTACGCGCCGACCAAAGTGCGAAAAAACTGGCCGAATCCAATGGTATCGATATTCGCTACTACAACATTATTTATGATGCGGTCGATGATGTTAAAAGCGCCATGTCCGGCATGCTTGCGCCAGAAAAACGCGAAGAAGTCATTGGTATGGTTGAGATTCGCGAGGTTTACAGCATTTCCCGTATTGGTAAAGTGGCCGGTTGTATGGTTACCGATGGTCTGGTACGCCGTGACTCTCAAGTACGTCTGTTGCGTAATCATGTGGTTATCTGGACCGGTTACATCGACTCCCTCAAACGCTTCAAGGATGATGCCAAAGAAGTGAAAGCCGGTTTCGATTGCGGTATCACTTTAAGGGGTAATAACGATATCGAAGTGGGCGATCAGCTTGAGATCTTCGAAATCAAAGAAATTGCCCGTACGCTGTAAATTTCATTATGAATCGACACAAGTCAAAATCACCTGCCAGCCGTAATGTGCGACTGGCAGATCAGATACAGAAAGATCTGGCAGTCCTTATCCAGCGTGAGTTGGATATGTCTCGTGTGGGCCTTATTACCTTGACCGGGGTTGACCTGAGTGCGGATTATGCACATGCCAAAGTGTATTTCACCGTTCTGGGCGCAGAGCCTGAAGTGGCTTCTGCTGCCTTGAATGAAAAGGCAGGCTGGTTGCACTCATTGTTGTTTAAAATGCTGCACATTCATACGGTGCCCACCTTGCGTTTCATTCATGATGAGCAGATGGCGCGTGGTATCGAGATGACACAGCTTATCGATCGTGCAAACCGTCCGGAAGATTTTCCTGTACAAACAGATAATCTTGATGATATTGAAACAGGCAAAAAATAATTGCCTGGTATTTGGGTAAACAAATGGGACGAAGGAAAGGTCTGGACATTACCGGGGTGCTACTGCTTGATAAACCGGTAGATTTATCAAGCAACCACGCCCTGCAAAGAGCCAGACGTGCTATGGATGCAAAAAAAGCCGGTCATACAGGAACTTTGGATCCTTTTGCGACCGGCTTGTTAGTCTGCTGTTTTGGGAAAGCGACTAAAATATGTGGTCCCATGCTGAATGTGGATAAAAAATATATTGCCACGCTTCAGTTGGGTTCGGAAACCGATTCAGGCGACCTGACGGGGACTGTTACTCAGGAGGCTGCGGATTTTACCGGTATTACCGCAGAACGGTTAAACAATGTATTGCCCCGTTTTTTGGGTGAAATACAGCAAATTCCGCCGATGTATTCGGCCTTGAAGCGGGATGGGCGTCCGCTTTATGAATATGCGCGTCAAGGAATAGAGCTTGAGCGTGAACCTCGTACAGTAACCATCTACGAAATAAATGTGCTGCGTGTTCAACCTGAGATGGTCGAGCTGGAAGTGTCTTGCAGTAAAGGCACTTATATACGCACACTTGCCCAGGATATTGGAAGGGCATTGGGCTGCTTTGCGCACCTTATTGCCTTGCGGCGAACGGCGGTTGGCCCGTTTACCATAGATAATGCAATTGACCTTGCTTCATTGCAGAGTATGGAATCACCGGTTGATACGCTGATAGCCCTGGATGAACTACCAGACGGTCTCGTGCCGTTAAAACTACTTCAAAAGGAAATACTATGAGCCAAGCGCTCCGTAACGTTGCGATTATTGCTCACGTTGACCATGGTAAAACAACCATGGTTGATCAGTTGTTACATCAGGCGGGTACGTTCCGTGATAACCAGCATATTGCTGAACGTGTCATGGACTCCGGAGATATTGAAAAAGAACGTGGCATTACCATTCTGTCAAAGAACTGCGCTGTCGAATATGAAGGTACCCACATCAATATCATTGATACGCCCGGACACGCCGATTTTGGTGGTGAGGTAGAGCGCGTATTGTCGATGGTTGATGGTGTCTTGCTGCTGGTCGATGCCGTGGAAGGCCCTATGCCACAAACCCGTTTCGTGACCAAGAAAGCCCTTGCCCTGGGTCTGAAACCCATTGTTGTGGTCAATAAAATTGATCGTCCTGGCGCACGTCCCGATTTTGTCATCAATACAACTTTCGACTTGTTTGACAAGCTTGGTGCAACAGAAGAGCAGCTTGACTTTCCGGTTGTGTATGCCTCTGGCCTGTCCGGTTTCGCAGGTCTGACCGATGATGTGCGTGAAGGCGATATGCGTCCCTTGTTTGATGCTATTTTGCAGCATGTTCCACAGCGGAATGATGACAAAGATGCCCCCTTGCAAATGCAAATCATCTCGCTTGACTACAACAGTTATGTGGGCAAGATTGGTGTTGGCCGGGTTAACCGTGGTCGCATCCGTGCCGGGCAGGATGTGGTGGTCAAATTTGGTGAGGATGGCGCCACCTTTAAAGGTCGTGTCAACCAGGTTCTTAAGTTCCGGGGTCTGGAGCGTGTGCAGGTCGATTCTGCTGAAGCCGGTGATATTGTCCTGATTAACGGCATTGATGAGATCGGTATCGGTTGTACCTTGTGTGATCCGGCCAAGCCCGAAGCGTTGCCAATGCTGAAAATTGATGAACCCACTTTGACCATGAACTTCATGGTTAATACATCACCGTTGGCAGGTCGTGAAGGTAAATTCGTGACCAGTCGTCAGATTCGCGATCGTCTTAATCTTGAGCTCAAATCCAATGTGGCCCTGCGTGTGAAAGATACCGACGATGATACCGTGTTTGAGGTATCTGGGCGTGGTGAGCTGCACCTGACCATTTTGCTTGAAAACATGCGTCGCGAAGGCTATGAACTGGCCGTGTCCCGTCCTCGTGTGGTTTACAAGGAAATTGACGGCGTGCGTTGTGAGCCGCTGGAATTGTTAACCGTAGACCTTGAAGATGGACATCAGGGCAGTGTGATGGAAGAGTTGGGCCGCCGTAAAGGTGAGCTGCTGGATATGCAATCCGATGGCCGTGGCCGTACCCGGCTTGAGTATCGTATTCCTGCACGTGGTCTTATCGGCTTCTCAACCGAGTTTATGTCCCTGACACACGGTACCGGTCTTATGAGTCATATTTTTGATGAGTATGCTCCTGTTCGTGAAGGTAGTGTGGGTGAGCGTCGCAATGGTGTTCTGATCAGTCAGGATAATGGTGATGCCGTGGCTTATGCCTTGTGGAAACTGCAGGATCGGGGCCGGATGTTTGTGTCACCCGGTGAGCCTCTGTATGAAGGCATGATTATCGGTATTCACAGTCGTGATAATGACCTGGTGGTTAACCCCATCAAGGGCAAGCAGTTAACCAATATCCGTGCTTCGGGCACTGATGAAGCCGTGCGTCTGGTTCCGCCTATCAAGCTGAATCTGGAATACGCGGTTGAGTTCATTGATGACGATGAACTGGTTGAAGTAACGCCCAAAAGCATACGTCTGCGCAAGCGCTACCTGCTTGAGCATGAGCGCAAGCGTGCCGCCCGTGAGAATTCCGGCTTGTAATTAGACCTGGTAAAAACGGCACAGTCAATAAACCGCCGCTTCAGTTCAGGCTTGCAGTCTGGGCAGAAGGGGCGGTTTATTTGTGTGTGATGGATATTGATTTTAATCATGTAGCATCTATTTAGCGTGGTTTTATGGTTTACGATATAATATTTCAATGTTAGTATCAGTCGGTATCCTCTGTTTGTAATTTAAAGTGTGATCAATTTAACTTTCCTTATATGACTGTGAACCGGATTTCTCCGCTTAAAGGTATCTCATGCAGGTATATATTCTTATACCTGTGTCTGGCCTTGTTTGCGCTGCGTTCGCTCATACCGGTTGGTTATATGCCCAATATGCAGGCTCTGGGCCAGGGCAAGATAGAGATCATTCTTTGTACACCAACAGGTACCCAGTCCACTTTTGTTTCAATCGAAACCCCGCATAATCAGTCCAGCCCGGATAATGCCTACGATGGCATGTTAAGTTGTCCTTTCAGCGTCGTTAACGCGCAAGGAATGCTAGCGGGTTCACCTGGTGTCGGCCTGGATGTTTTCAATTTACCCGGCTTGGTTGCCCCCTCTCTCGACCATTCTCAGGTAATGAATGTCCGCCTGTCAGGGCCTCCGCTAGGTCCAAGGGCACCTCCTTTGGCAGTCTAGTAAGTAAAAACAAACCCGTTAAGCGGGATGTTGTTAAATACCCATTCAAGGTTGGCTTCTAGACCAAGCTCACCATGCTTGCTGTATTTAACGCTATGCTTCCGCCTTGAACAGTTTTGATTGGCATAAACCACGCTTTTATATATTTTCTCCTGATAAAAACACGGTTTTTACCCGTCATTTCCCATTCTGTTCAAGGTGGATTTGAATGCTTTATTTAACTTGAATGCATGCAATGTCAATAAATCAAAAACGTAGGTTGGTGCTAACCGGATTGGGCATCTTGCCTTTGATGCTTGCTGGTTGCAGTAAAGAAAAACCGCTCGTTGTTCATGGACAGGATATTACCGGAGCAAATTTTGGGCGTGATTTCAACTTGCAGGGACCTAATGGCAAACGTTATACCCTTAATGATTTCAAGGGCAAAGCGCTCATGATTTTTTTTGGGTTTACCCAATGTCCCGATGTCTGTCCTACAGCCCTTGCACGAGCGGTTGAAATTAAAGGTCTGTTAGGTGAAGATGCCGATAAATTACAGGTGCTGTTCATCACCATAGATCCGGAACGTGATACCCCGGAAATGTTGGAAGCATATACGAATGCCTTTGATCCTTCTTTTATGGGGCTTTACGGTACGCTGGATGAAACACAGGCTGTGGCGAAAGAGTTCAAAATTTATTATAAAAAAGTGCCAACCGGTTCTTCTTACACAATGGATCACAGCGCGCTTAGTTACGTTTTTGATACCGATGGCAAGTTAAGACTATCTTTGTCGCATGCGCAAAGTGCGCAAGAGTGTGCGGAAGATATTCGTCAATTGCTAGCATAATTTCAAAAAACCAATCCCCATACAGAGGAATACCATGAAATTTTTGATTAAACCGATTAATTCGGCGCTGATTGTTTCGGCTGTTTTGTTTTCTGCCTCAGCAAGTGCGGCGGTCACTGTTGAAGATGCCTGGGTACGCGCTACTGTTCCAGGACAGCAGGCAACAGGTGCTTTCATGAAATTGACATCCGATAAGGATGGAAAACTGATTGAGGCCAAATCCAATATTTCCAAAGCGGTGGAAATACATGAAATGGCCATGCAGGACGATGTCATGAAAATGCGTCAAATTCCCGCCCTTGATTTACCCAATGGAAAGCAGGTTGAGTTGAAACCGGGTGGTTACCACATCATGTTTATCGACTTGCATAATCAGGTCAAGGAAAATGATGAGGTTGAGCTGCAGCTTGTTGTTGAAAATAATGATGGCAGCAAGGAAACTATCGATATTAAAGCACTGGCCAAACCTTTGACAAAATCTGCCGAAACTGCAAAGCATGATGAACCTATGTCAATGCACAAGCACGGACATTAATGTTTGTGATCCGGTTTCATGCCGGATCTTTTTTACTTATCTATGAAGCCCCTTGTGAAAATTTTAAAATTCTTTATCCCGGTGCTGTTGGTGGCCGGTATTTCATGGTTGGCGGTTGATTACTTCAAAAAGCCCAAGTATGAGTGGATTGAAATTTGTACTGCCGAGGGGATAAAAAGAGTCAAGTACGATGATCAGGGTAATTTGCTGGCCGAGGAATGGATCAGCCAAATTCCCGCTCATTTGCTTTTGGTGGAAGAAAGTCAAAGTGAAGCACAAAACCAGGTACCCGAAATCAAACTGATTGAGTTGGATCATGTAGAGGTTGATCGATGTTGGGTAAGGTTATTACCCGGACATTTACCGGCAGCCGCTTATTTCGAATTAAAGAACAACTCTGGCAAGGAACTTGTGTTAAACGCGATTAAAACCCCGTCTTATGCTTCGGCCGTCATGCATGAAAACATCAGGAAGCAGGGTATGATCACCATGGAGCGGCTTGATAAAGTCAGTATTGCCGCTAACGGATCTCTGTCTTTTTCACTGAATACCTATCATATTATGCTGGAAAATAAACAGGCAAATCTCAAGCCGGGTGATTTCATCTCATTGCAATTCTATTTTCAGGATGAAGGCATGAAAACAGTGCAGTGCAAAGTCAATTCACCCAATTCCCTGAGTTATTAGACATTGAATTTCGATTTTGATCAAAAAATAAGCAAATAATAAAATATTATTAAAATTCAATGGGCTATGATTCTTTTACAGAATTATTAAAGTACTATTCACATTTTTGTTCTCTTTTTTTGTTAATAACTCAATAATTTCCAAAAATGTTAACAACACTGTTGGTAAATTGTGTGTAAGCTGTGAGTGTCTTGTGAATAAATATTTTTGAGCTCAATGGCCATTTTTTTTAAATTCCTGATTATATTTTTAGTGCTGTTTTGGCTGGCACGTTTTTTTAGCCGAAAAATCAATCAGCTTTGGGCAGGAACCATCGGAGCGGCCATGCAGTGGATCACTGACAATGGTGCACGCATGATGAAATTCATGTTTTTCCTGGCGGGCGTGTTGTTTTTAATATTGATATTCCAATGGAGTAGAACGGGCTAGTTCAACGCCATTGTCTGAAGTGATATTTGCACGGATTTAATTCTTTTGTGAGTTTATAGGGCACATATTTTCCGGAACCGACTGGTTTGCCTGTTCCGGATTTTAGTTTGTCTGCGCAAAAAAGACGGTTTTTATCATGAATATGACGGCAAGCGCTAGCGCTTCGGATGTGCGCCAGATCCCCGTCGTGATTGGGTTTGATTGTTACCACCAATGTGTGCTTCACGATCGCTGCGGCTATCCGGGGTTCGCTGGCCTTGGTTTAGCTGAGTGGGTCGTTTGTTGCCTTGTTGATTGGTGTCATTGCTTACTTTGCCGGTGTGAGGTTCTTGTTTATCATTGGCTTTTGAGTGAGACGTCATAGTTTGCTCCTGTTGGTTAGAAACATTAATAATTTCATCCACTTTTTAACGTTACCTTAAGCCTTGGGCGACTGCAAGTACATACACTAATTGATGCAATTTCGGGTTTTGTCTTTTGCCATGCTTTTGGCATAGATGAGTGTCTTATGTTAAAAAGGGTGATTCAAATGGAGTGGATCAATGGCGAAAAACAATAAAGGCAAGCGTAATTTCTCAAAGAAGTATCGGGTTACAGAGGGGGGGCAGTTCCAGTTGAGGAACTGTAAAACCGCTCCTGATGAGAAAATTAACGAGAACGATGCCGAAGCAATGCTCAAGGAAATGGTTGACGAAATTTCCGATCTCCAGAATATTTTGTATGCGGATAATAAATGGTCGTTATTGCTGATTTTTCAGGCCATGGATGCGGCAGGTAAAGACTCTACGATTAAAAATATATTGTCTGGCGTTAATCCTCAGGGGTGTGAGGTTTATGCCTTTGGGCGTCCATCCGCAGAAGAGCTGGGGCATGATTTTTTATGGCGCACCACGAAATGTTTGCCACAACGGGGCAATATTGGCGTTTTTAATCGCTCCTACTATGAAGAAACCCTGATTACCCGTGTGCATCCTGAGCTGTTGAAAGCGCAGAATTTACCTGACACGCTGGTGACGGAAAATATTTGGAAAGAGCGCTTTGATGATATTTGTGCTTTTGAAAAACATATGGCACGCAATGGCACCAGGATTTTAAAATTCTTTCTTTATCTGTCTCCTGAAGAGCAAAAAGCAAGGTTTATCGAGCGGATCGAAAATCCCAAGAAAAACTGGAAGTTTGATAAAAATGACCTTTATGAGCGTACTTTTTGGAAAAAGTACATGCATGCCTATGAAGAAAGCATCAGACATACTGCTTGTGAGCATGCGCCCTGGTATGTGATTCCAGCTGATAATAAAGCATATGCCAGGCTGGCAGTGGCAGATGCGGTGTTATCCACCCTGAAAGAGCTTGATTTGCAGTATCCCAGTTTAAGTAATGAAGTTCTTGTATCCCTTGAGTCTTACAAGGATATTCTGGATAAAGAAGAGCGGGGAATTTATAAAATATAAATGGCAGGATTATGGGGTTTGATTGGGTGTGTAGGACGTGTTTTTCGACACAATCAGAATGATTGATACTTTTAAACCACAAAAATTAAAAAAAATGCATAAAAATCACGAGGGGCTTGTCATGTTGGCTGATTTGCTGCATAATTTCATTCTTATTTGATCCCCGATAGCTCAGACGGTAGAGCGACGGACTGTTAATCCGCAGGTCACTGGTTCGATCCCAGTTCGGGGAGCCAAATTTAAAACCCATGTGTATGGGTTGTAAATTTGGGAAATGAAATTAAAAAACCAAAAATTATATTTTGCATGTAATTTTCTTGCGATTTTGTAATTTTTATTGCTATAATAGCTTTCTTATTCCCCGATAGCTCAGACGGTAGAGCGACGGACTGTTAATCCGCAGGTCACTGGTTCGATCCCAGTTCGGGGAGCCAAAATTCAAAAAAGCCGGCAATCATTCAATCATGATTGCCGGCTTTTTTCTTGTCTTTTAAGTATCTCTTGTCTTTTAATCATCAATAATAAATTAAACCCAATTGGCACTTAAGGGCAGCGTCCTGTTTTTCCACTAAATTTTTCAGTCTTCGTTTAAATATGGTTTCTATTGAAATCATATTTACATATTATTTTTTGTTTGCTTTAAGAGGCTAATCAGGAATTTTCAGGCTTTAAAGCAGTCTTTCGTAGCATTTTCTATCAAATCTTAGTTATTTTCTATTGGCGGGATAGCTATTTTTGCTTTAATATAGTTCGCATAGAAATTAATTTAACACTAATCATTCGTGTCATTATGAATTCAATAGAATCAAGTCTGCAGTACGATTTACGCATTTTGCATGCGTTGCGCCGCATTACAAGGTCTATCGCCTTGCATTCGCGGCATTTGGCGTCGTATAGCAATATTACGGCGCCACAGCTTATTTGCATGCGGGCGGTTGTGGCCAAAGGCCCCATTACCGCAACCGCCATCAGTCGTGAAATTCACGTCAGTCCGAGTACGGTTGTGGGCATCCTTGACCGCCTTGAAGACAAAGGCTTCATCAAACGTGAAAGAGGGCGCCAGGACAGGCGTACTGTGTTTATTACCGCTACCGAAGCAGGAGCTGAACTGGTTAAGAATACACCGTCTCCATTGCAGAAAAAACTGGCCGATGCGCTTAATGCGTTGCCGGAACTTGAGCAAGCCACCATCACGCTGTCGCTTGAACGTATCGTGACACTGATGGAGGCCAGCGGTACAGAGCCTGCCGAGGTTCACAAAGAACCCGCCTCACCCATTCTGGATGTTCCCGTTGGTGGGGCTCACCCTGAATCTGGAATTATGGTTTGACAACAACACGAACACCCAACCCCACACCTCCATTGCCTGAAACCCCATCTGCCTTGCCAGATGGCCTCGCAAGAGAAAACACAGCCCTGTTGCGGGCCCCATGCAAGACCGATGGCTACGCTATTTATCAGCTAATCGCAAAGTGCCCGCCACTTGATCTTAATTCGGTGTACGCCTATTTGCTCTTGTGCGAGCACTTTTCAAATACCTGTGTTGTCGCCCAATCCGCGCATGGGCTGGATGGCTTTATTTCTGCCTACATTCATCCCACCCGGCAAGACGTTTTATTTGTCTGGCAGGTAGCTGTTCATGAGCGGGCACGCGGCCAAGGCCTGGGCGGGAAAATGCTGCGAAATCTCTTGCAGCGGCCTGAATTGGCCAACGTGAACTTTATAGAAACTACGGTTGGCCCAGACAATATTGCTTCGCGCAGTATGTTTGGCAGCCTGGCGCGAAAACTAAAGGCCAACGTGAATGAAAGTGACTTGTTTGAGCAAAGCCTGTTTGGCCCCGAAGCGCATGAAAACGAGAAATTAATACGTATTGGGCCATTTTCGGTTTAATACAGCACTAACCGGCTAGCGGGCAGTTTGCGGCGGGTCGGTCATAGTAAGTGTTTTACATATCATGATTAAAAAGGAGAATATCATGGACTTGAAAATATTTGACCGGATGGAGTCGGAGGTCCGAGGCTACATCCGGTCGTTTCCAGTTGTATTTAATAAGGCCAAAGGGTCATTGTTATTTGATGAAACAGGTAGGGAATACGTTGATTTTTTCAGCGGTGCCGGTACCTTGAATTACGGTCACAACAATCCTGTACTTAAGCAAAAAATGATTGAATATCTGGAAACCGATGGCCTTGTCCATAGTCTGGATATGGCTACATGCGCCAAACAAACATTTCTTGAAACGGTTGATCGCGTTTTGCTTAAGCCCAGGAACTGGGAATACAAATTGCAATTTACCGGTCCAACCGGCACTAATGCCGTCGAAGCGGCGCTTAAGCTGGCCCGTCAGGTTAAAGGACGCTCCAATATCATTTCATTTACCCATGGTTTTCATGGTGTCAGCGGTGGTTCGCTAGCTGTAACCGCGAATGAGAAATTCCGCAGGGCGGCTGGCGTTGCCCTGGCCAATACCACTTTCATGCCATTTGACGGTTATTTTGGTCCCGATGTAGACACCATTGTTTACCTTGAGAAAATGCTTGATGACGCCAGTAGCGGCCTGGATTTGCCGGCGGCCATTATTGTGGAAACCGTGCAGGGAGAAGGAGGCGTTAATGTTGCCAGCTGGCGTTGGCTTAAAGAGCTGGAAAAGCTTTGTCGCCGTTACGATATGCTGTTAATTGTGGATGATATCCAGGTGGGTTGCGGCAGAACCGGCAATTTCTTCAGCTTTGAAACGGCCGGTATTCGCCCCGATATTATTACCCTGTCCAAATCTTTGTCGGGTTTTGGCTTGCCCATGTCATTGGTGCTTATCAAGCCAGAGCTGGATATCTGGAAACCCGGTGCCCATAGCGGTACTTTCAGGGGCAATAATCTGGCTTTTGTTACGGCAGCGCAAACGCTTGACAGCTATTGGGCCAAGGATGACTTTGCCCGCAATACCATTCGTAAAGAACGACTGGTACGTGACTGGCTGGAAAATATCGTACACAGCTTTCCCGGTGCTGATTTAAGCGTGCGTGGAAGAGGCCTGATCCAGGGGCTGGTGTTCGAAGGCAGACCTGAACTGGCCAATAAAGTAGTCAAAAAAGCGTTTGGCCATGGTTTGGTTATAGAAACTTCGGGTGCGCGTGATGAGGTGCTGAAAATTCTTCCGGCCTTGACGATCGAAGACGAAATTCTGATTCGTGGGCTGGAAATTATCGAGCGCAGTGTAACGGAAGTATTAAAAAACCAGGGTATTAATGCCCAGGTATTGAAATTTGGAGGAATAAAGAAATGATTGTCAAGAATGTGAAAGATGTGATTGGTACCAAGGAAGAAGTGGTCACTGAGAACTGGCTGAGCCGTCGTGTGTTATTGAAAAAAGACGGCATGGGATTTTCATTTCATGAAACCGTTATTTTTCCGGGTACCGAAACACATATTCACTATCAGAACCACCTGGAAGCCGTGTGGTGTGTTGAAGGTGACGGTGAAATTGAAACCGTGGCTGATGGCAAAAAATACGCCTTGGGTCCAGGGGTGGTTTATGCACTGGATCAACATGACGAGCACTGGCTGCGTGGCGGTAAAGAACCCCTGCGGGTGATCTGCGTTTTCAACCCACCGCTTACGGGCCTTGAAGTGCATGATGAAGAAGGTGTTTACCCATTGGTGACTGATACCGTTTAATGGGAGAATGCAATGATAACCACATCTATGACTGATCTTTATGCTTCACGTACCAATAGCACGGCAGCCATTATGGCCAGAAATGAGCCCGTGGTATGGAATGACGGCAATTATGCGGATGCGCTTTCGGCAGGGCAACTGAACGCTTACCAGCGCGATGGCTTCCTGTTAATTGAAAATGTCTTTACACCGGAAGAAGTAGCGGCTTTGCTCAAAGAGGTTGTTCGCATGAGCAAGGATGAATCTATTGCCGGCATGGATGAGGCCATTACAGAGCCGGGCAGTGATGCCGTGCGTTCCATTTTCAAGGTACATGCCTTGAATGCGTCTATTGGCCGCCTTGCCCGTGACCCGCGACTTATTCATGTGGCAAGGCAAATCCTGGGTTCGGAAGTATACATCCACCAATCCCGGGCCAACCTTAAACCGGGATTTACCGGCAAGGAGTTTTATTGGCATTCAGACTTTGAAACCTGGCACGTGGAAGACGGCATGCCGACAATGCGTGCGTTAAGCTGTTCTGTGTTGCTGACTGATAATAATGAATGCAATGGTCCGCTAATGCTGGTGCCGGGCTCACAGATGCAATTTATTTCATGTGTTGGTGAAACACCGGGTGAGCATTACAAACAGTCGCTTAAAAAACAGCAATATGGGGTGCCAGATCCACTTACCTTAAGCTTGCTGGTAGAGCAGGGCGGTATTAAGACCATGCAAGCCAAGGCCGGTTCGGTGGTGTTTTTTGACTGCAATACCATGCATGGATCAAGCAGCAATATATCTCCCTGGCCAAGGTCAAACGTATTCATGGTGTATAACAGTGTTGAAAATACGCTTGAGCAGCCCAAGTATGGCTTGGTACCACGGCCTGAGTATATTGCCACACGATCGGATTTTTCAGCACTGGAACCGTTAGACAGTGTTAACAGCCAGACACCGTCCTAGTTGGCATTGAAGTTTTCTTGCCATTGGACAATGGTGAGTGTTGGCGATGGTTATTCGGCTTAAACAGGAATCCGGCACACTGGGCGTTCATGCATTGCATGCCTGGTGTGGCCGGATTTTTTTGTCTGGAATATGCTTTCACTGTTCTCAGCAATGCTTAAAACTCAAAAATCCCGGCTGGACGGTGTCATCACGGCCATGTAAAATCTGCTTGTATTTTCGTTCAATTCGTAACTAATTCTTCCTTAAGTTGCTACGATCAGCCAAGGCTTCATTAATGACAGACCGTGTAAACACAGACTTACCCCAACAGTTGTCCCCCACAGACTGGCATACCTTAACACCCGGCCAGGTAGAGCAAATGTTGCAAACTGGCAGAGGCGGCCTGGCACAAGAAGAGGCCCGGCAGCGCTTAACGAAATATGGTTTCAACCGTTTGGCACCGCCCAAAAAACGCGGGCCGCTGCTACGCTTTCTGCTGCAGTTTCATAACCTTCTGCTGTATGTCATGATGGGTGCTGCGGTTATCACGGCTTCGCTTGGTTACTGGATAGATACCGGCGTGCTGATGATGGCGGTGGTGCTTAATGCCATTATTGGTTTTATCCAGGAAGGCAAGGCGGAATCGGCACTGGATGCCATCCGCGATATGCTCTCCCCACACGCTACGGTCATCCGGGACGGCCAGCACCATGACATTGACGCTGGCGATCTGGTGCCCGGCGACATGGTGGCTCTTGTCTCGGGAGACCGGGTGCCTGCTGACTTACGTCTGATTAATGTACGAGACCTGCGTATTGAAGAGGCTGCCCTGACTGGCGAATCCCTGCCGGTAGAAAAAAATACGGAAACTGCCGAGCCCGATACGCCTTTGGGTGACCGTTATGGCATGGCTTATTCGGGCACGCTGGTTATTTATGGCAAGGCGGTAGGGGTGGTGGTGGCAACCGGCGCCCAAACAGAGCTGGGTAAAATCAACCAGATGCTGTCAGAAATTCGTAACCTGGCAACACCCCTGCTACGCAAGGTGGATTATTTCGCCCGTCAACTGGCCTTCTTTATTCTGGGTTTGTCGGCACTGACTTTTGTTCTGGGCACGTTATGGCGCGGGCACAGTCCCCAGGACATGTTCATGATGGTTGTGGCGTTAACCGCTTCTGCCATACCTGAAGGCTTGCCAGCCATTATGACCGTCACCCTGGCATTGGGCGTGCGCCGTATGGCCAGGCGCAACGCGATTGTTCGCCTGTTGCCGGCCGTCGAGGCCCTGGGTTCGGTAACCGTTATTTGTTCTGACAAGACAGGTACCTTAACCCGTAACGAAATGACTGTGCAGCGCATTATATGTGCCGAGCACAGAGTCAATGTAGAGGGCGTGGGTTATGAACCAAGCGGTGAATTATGCATTGACGGGCGCTGTATTACGGCTGCCGAATACCCCGAACTGGCTCTGGCCATTCGTGCTGGTGTGTTGTGTAATGATGCCCGTTTGTTGAATGAAGAGGGCAGGTGGTGGGTAGAGGGCGATCCCACTGAAGGTGCCTTGCTGGTACTGGGGGCAAAAGCGGGCCTTACCCTGAATGAGCCCAATGAGAATGCCTGGCCCCGGATTGATGCCATTCCCTTTGAATCCCAGCACCGCTTCATGGCCACTTACCACTGTGACAGCCAGCAAGAACCCTGGATTTTTGTCAAGGGCGCACCGGAACGTATCCTGGATATGTGCCGCACGCAGCTGGGTAGTAATGGTGAACAGGAACTGGATGTTGATTACTGGCGGCGCATGTCCAACGATATGGCAGCCCAGGGCTTGCGCCTGCTGGCACTGGCATGCAAGCGGTCTGCACCAAAAAGTGATTTACTTGACCATAACGATATGGAGTCGGATTTTGTCATGATCGCATTACTGGGCATTATGGATCCGCCCCGTGAAGAGGCGGTACAGGCTGTACGTGAGTGCCATCGTGCCGGTATTCGCGTCAAAATGATTACCGGTGATCATGTGGAAACTGCCCGAGCCATTGGTGAAAAGCTGAATATTGGCGTTGGCAGGCCTGCCCTGACCGGTGCGGAAGTGGCAGTGATGGATGACGAGACCTTGCGTAATGTGGCCATGGAGGTGGATGTTTTTGCCAGGGCAGCACCCGAACACAAGCTGCGTCTGGTGCAGGCCTTGCAAGAAAGTGGGCAGGTGGTGGCCATGACCGGAGACGGGGTTAATGATGCCCCGGCCCTGAAGTGTGCCGATGTTGGTGTAGCCATGGGCATGAAAGGCACCGAAGCCGCCAAAGAGGCGTCGGATATGGTGCTGGCCGATGACAATTTTGCCACCATTGCCAGTGCCGTGCGTGAAGGTCGGGCTGTTTACGATAACCTGAAAAAATTCATTCTTTTCATGCTTCCCACCAACGGTGGGGAAGTCCTGGTGGTGATTGCCGCCATCCTGTTTGAATTGACCCTGCCATTAACACCGGCCCAGGTGTTGTGGATTAATATGGCCACATCGGGTACGCTGGGCCTGGCATTGGCGTTTGAGCCGGCCGAGCGGGGCATTATGGACCGGCGGCCCCGTCCGCCCGGCGAAGCCTTGCTCTCGGGCTTTTTTATCTGGCGTGTCTTAATGGTGTCGGTCATTATTATGATTGGTGCGCTGGGGGTGTTTTTGTGGGAATTGAATGCGGGCACCAGCCTTGAGGTGGCCCGGACCATGGCGGTTAATATTGTGGTGGTTTGTGAAGTATTCTACCTGTTCAACAGCCGCTTTATTCTTAAATCGGTGTTAAGCCGCGAGGGCCTGACTGGCAACCGCTATATCCTGTTGGCGGTTGCCGCCTGCATCCCTTTGCAACTGGCCTATACCTATTTGCCAATCATGCAAACGATCTTCAATTCTGCCAGCCTGTCACTGCTGGAATGGGGCAAGGTGCTGGCTGCCGGGTTGTTACTGTTCCTGCTGGCTGAGCTGGAGAAATTTATTGTCCGGCGTACCGGGCTGGCGGCCAGACTGGGATTGGGTTGATGGAAATATGCTGGAATGGGGGCTTTGCTTTTAACCGACGGGTTAGTCGAACAGGCTATCAAGCACGGTCATGTGTGGCCGTACAGCGGGTAGATCTTGTTCTGAAGCTTGTCGGGCATCCATGTTGCGCTGATGGCTTTTTGCCATACGCGTCAAAATGGCTTCCTTTTGGGCTGCGTTAAGGGCGGGGTCTTTGTTGATGTTGGTAATGCCCTGTTGGTATCCGGCTTCTACTGCGTCCCTGGACAAGCCGCTTGTTGCGATCAAGTAGGCCTTTATCGTGCGATCGCCAATATCAGCCCATTGCTCTACACTGGAAAAACCGTGACGCGAGGCGAGCTGGGTAAGGTCGGCATATTCGGGGCCCTGTCGATCCATCTGTTTCAGGCTTGAGCCTAAAGGTTGTGACGGGTCGATGTTGTGGTGTTTGTTTTTATTGTGTTTTTCACCTATCGCGGTGAGTTCAGGCATGCTGACGATAAACTGTTCAACCTGCTGGGCCGTTAGCGGTTTGGCTTGGGCAATATAAGCAAATCCCAAGTATAAAACCAGCGCAGCGGAAATTTGTTTGATTATATTCATTGATGTTCTGTTGTAAAAATTCATTGATGCTCTGCTGTAAAAAAATTAAATCAAGAGATGGAAATGTGCGGACATTGCACTTACCGCATACTAATGTCAAGTGGCAAATTACACACCGTCCGTTTGAACGGGGTGGCAGTGATTTCCCAAGGTGGTTTCCTCCGCTTTCAGGCGCTTCTCGTGCTCCTCGCTCTCAAGCTCTTCTCGTGTATCTTCGTTCCCATGCTCCCGCGTGGAAATGCCTTGCTGTGAGCCTATTGCCAGACCCATTCAAACGAACGGTGACAGATTACAGGCGTACTATTAGAATAGCGCCAATATTGAGTTGAACGAATGTGGCAGTTCACAGGCTTATCTTGCCTGCACATTCTCCTGATCAACCCTGTTGTCTGGAGCGTTTTTGTGTTGAAAATATGTAAACCGGTAGCCCTGTTAATGATGCTGACAGCGAGTGCTTATACGCTAGCCAATGAACGGGCCATCATCGTGTTTGATGGCTCGGGTTCAATGTGGGGACAAATAGATGGCAAACCCAAGCATGAGATTGCCCAGCAGGCTTTACGCAACATGCTTGAAACCGTCCCTGATACGATGGAGCTGGGTTTAATGGCCTACGGCCATCGCGAAAAAGGCAGCTGCACCGATATTGAAATGCTGGTGCCGCCCGGCCAGGCCAATAAAACGGCGGTATTGCAAGCCGTGCAAAATATGAAATTTCTTGGCAAAACCCCGTTGTCTGCGGCGGTTCAGCAGGCGGCAAATGCTTTACGCTATACCGAAGACAAGGCAACCGTGATCTTGATTACCGATGGCGAAGAAACCTGTCAGGCCGATCCTTGTGCCCTGGGAACCGAACTTAAGCAAAGCGGGGTTGATTTCACGACGCACGTGGTGGGATTCGGCCTGACCAGGCAGCAGGGAGAACAGGTTGCCTGTCTGGCGCACAATACAGGTGGACAATACTTTGAAGCCAGTAATGCGGCACATTTAAGCAAGGCAATGAACGCCGCGCTTGCGGCGGTGCACACCGCACCGGTTGCCAACGTTGCACCACCAGCACCATTGCCAACACCAAGCTTGCCATCGGCAACTGTCTCGGGACCCGAAGTGGCCAGGGCCGGAACGGTTATTGAGGTTACCTGGAGTGGACCGAACGATTCAGGTGATTACATTACCATTGTCACGCCCGATGCCAAGGATTCAGAATATGGCGTATATCAACGTACTGCCAGCGGAGAGGTTTTACGGTTACAGGCACCCGATGCCCTGGGGGCGCATGAAATACGTTATGTTCAGAATAAAGACCGCAAGGTGCTGGCCAGGCAAACGATTGAATTGATGCCTGTAGAGGCGACGGTTTCTGGCCCTGAAAGTATTGGGGCAGGAGGAACCATAGAGGTGCAATGGACGGGGCCCGATAGCCCGGGTGATTACATCACAGTGGTTGAGGCTGGCGCGCCCGATAAAGAATACAATCATTACGCCCGCACGAGCGCCCGAAACCCCGTCAGCCTTTTGGTGCCTGATGGTTTGGGGAACTATGAAATCCGTTATGTTTTGAACAGTTCCAAACGTGTGCTGGCATCGCAACCCCTAACCATCACGCCGGTTTCGGCGCGACTGGAACTGATGAATACTGCTGTGCCGGGCGGCAAAGTAACTGTGGCATGGACAGGGCCGGATAATAAGTCAGACTACGTGACCGTTGTTCCTAAAGGCGCCCCCGCCAATAAATACCTTGATTATGCACGCACCTCTTCAGGTTCACCGCTTGTGCTCAAAATGCCGGCCGAGGTGGGTGAGTATGAATTGCGTTATGTGCTGGACAGCTCAAAACGGGTATTGGCCAGTTTGCCGGTTACCCTGGCAGAAACGGCTGGCAGTATTACTGCACCCGCTTCCGTGGCAGCCGGTTCTGTTATTGAAGTCACCTGGAGCGGCCCGGGAAACCGGCAGGATTTCATCGAGGTCGTACCCATGGATGCCACACCCGACACTGCACCGCTTGCCGCAACACGTGTCAGCCAGGGTAGTCCCTTGTCGGTACATGCTCCGGCAATTCCAGGTGTTTACCAGGTCAGGTATATGATGCGTGATACCAAAGAGGTTTTGACCAGTACGCAGGTAGAAGTCAAGCCAAACTCGTAAGCGACTCTTGCCATTTGTTTCTTTAATTGAATCTTGATATAGTGCAGGCAATAACGGCAGGGCTCTTATCGCAGAGCCCTGTTTAAAATAATAATCATAATAGATGGGCAGGTATAGGCCCAGAGGCATTTTCAGGTCCAGGGGGAAGTATGCAAGGTACTAGGGGACAGATTCGGCAATGGGTTCCAATATCGGTCTGGTTGCCGCTTATCATCGTATCAGGCCTCATGCAGCAAGTCCGGGCTTCTGATACGGTCAACATGAAATCGGCCAGCCTGCCTCTGCCATTCCAAGAGGTGCTTCTGGTGGTGGATGGGGCGATTAATCGTGCAAATGTTTTGGGTCAGGCACATCTGGATATCGGGATTCTCCAGGGCTTGCCAAGCCATCGCTTGAGGACAACAACCGCGGTGACTGATGGCGTCAGGCAGTTTGACGGTTTTCTAGTGCGCGATTTATTGAGTCTGTTGCAGGCGGAAGGCAAGGTGGTAACCGCCCTGGCACTTAACAACTATAGTGTCGACATCCCCATGATTGACTTTCATGAGTATGACGTTTTACTGGCAACCCATATGGATGGGGAACGCTTGCTTTCCTCTGGCAAAGGGCCGTTCTGGATTGTTTACCCGCGTGATGATTGGCGGCAATTGCAAGATATTCGCTATGACTATCGATGGGTTTGGCAGTTGCATCGCCTGACCGTGAAATGATCTGGTGACGGCATGGGCTTTGTGCGCTCCAGAGTGCTGGGTTATGTGCTTCCGATACTGGCGATTGTTGTCTTGACGGTTTTGTTGACCGTTACGCTGTTTCGTCTGGCCGACATTCAGCGGGCTATTCGCAATAATGTGAATGACAACATGGTATGGGTCATATACCAGACTCATATCGAAAGCCTGATCTGATGCTGGCTGATGCGGTTCAACATCGTCTTGTGGACCCGGAATCCGCCCATGATATTACGCATCGCTATCAGATGTTTTTAAGCCGTATTAGTGTGCTTAATGATGGCCCGCAGAAAAGGGCGTTGCAAGCGATAGGCATGGCGGACATGATTGCCGGGCAGGCAGAAACAGTCCTGCGTCTGGGCAACCGGATCGGTACTGCCCGGGCAGGGCAGACGGATTATGAGCACTTGCGTAGTGCATTGAATGAACTCAATGCCTTATTGTTTAATGCTTCAAATATGGCCATGGTGGCCCAGTGGGAAGAGGCCGGGGCCCGGATTGATACTTACCGCAATGCGGTATTGGCCATTTTTTTTCTGATGATTGGCATCTGGGGCGGTAGCGCATTCATATCCATACAGTTGCTGCTGGCACTGAAAAAAACCAGGGATAATGAACGTAGCAGGCAGCGCGAGATTGAGTTGCGCAAGCAGCTTGAAAACGAACGTAAAATCAGTGAGTTGTATCGCAGTTTTGGGTCTATGGTCTCACATCAGTTCCGTACGCCCCTGGCGATTATTGATGCCACCATGCAAAGATTGATTCGTGCCGGTAACCGGATGGACACCGACGAGGTCAAACGGCGGGCAGCCAAGGCCAGGGAAGCGGTGCAGCGGCTTACTTACCTGATTGAAAATATTTTGCAGGCCGATCGTTTCATGGAGCAGCTTGAAGTAACCATAAGATCATGCAATCTGGCTCATCTGGCACAACAGGCAGTGGCCGAGCAAAAACTGCTTGCGTCAGCTCGGGAAATACAGTTTCTGGATGAAACCGGCGGTGCGTCGACAGTCGCCTGCGATCCGGTATTAACCATCCAGATTATTGGTAACCTGCTGTCCAATGCCATCAAATACTCCAATGATCCCATGCCAGTGTCGGTACGCGTTTATCGTGAAGCAGGGTGGGTATGCTGTGCGGTGCGCGATTATGGACGAGGCATCTCGAAGGATGACCTGCCGCATGTTTTCAAGCGTTATTTCAGGGCCCGGACGGCGACAGATGTCGTTGGGACAGGCATTGGGCTTCATATTGCGAGCGAGTTGGCATCGTTGCAACAGGGTAAAGTTTATGCCAGTTCCGAGCCAGGGGAAGGATCGATCTTTATCTTATGTTTTCTGGGCAACCATGAAGGTGAGCAGGTGGTTAACATGGTACGAAGTGAACGAATGTCTGACAAGGAGAACGGGTCATGAGAGAGACTGCCACCGGTGGCACGCAAGCAACGATTCTGTGGGTGGAAGATGAACCGGATTTGCGTGAGATATTATCCGATGAACTTGTGGATGCCGGCTATAGGGTTGTGCAAGCGGTGCATGGTCAGGATGCCTTGCAGCGACTTAAAGACTGTCGTCCCGACTTGATCCTGTGTGATATTGCCATGCCCGTGATGGATGGCTACGCGCTGTTACGCGTGATTCGGGAATCCATGACTGATTTGGCGGATGTCCCTTTTGTCTTCCTGAGTGCCCAGGATGGTTCGGATCAGATTACGCAAGGCAAATATGCCGGTGCCGATGATTATCTGGTTAAACCCGTGAATTTTGATTTGATGCTGGCGACGATTGCGGCACGCCTTCGGCAGGTTCAGCGTGTGCGCAACAAGCTGTCCGGTGATTCGGGCTGGATGGCAGAACTGGCTGGTGCCGGGCAGCAGCTTGATGGCCAGGTTTTTCATCGCCTGGCACGCATGTTTAATTTGATAACGGCAGGTGTGGTTCTTCTTGATCGTGAAGGCCGGACCCAGTTTGCCAATATTTCAGCGCAGCGCTTGATGTTTGATTGTGCCGATTCTGTCTCCCGGGGAGTATTCAGTGCTGAAAAAATACCGGGTTTTGAAGGTTTGTTTTCTGTGATTCAGGTGGCGATTGATGCCGCTTTGAATGGACGGGAATATACCGAGTTCCTGTCTTTTCCCCGTTTGAATGGCCAGCGTGATTTGCTGGTGACCGTTTGTGCGCTAGAGGGTGTGGACAGCAAAGAGGATACCTGTGTGGCGGCATTATTCATTAGTGCAGGAGGTAATAATGAACCGGTGCCGGTCAGGGCGCTTGACGCCCTGTTCAAGTTGACCCCGACCGAGGCGCGGATTGCCTGGGCCTTCGCCCAGGGGTTGCGGCCCGATCAGATTGCTGAAACTTTTGACATTTCCCTGACCACGGTGGCTTTTCATAAACGCAATATTTTTCAGAAAACAAATACCAACCGTCAGGCAGACCTGATTGCTTTGTTATTGACCCTGCCGGCGAGTGTTGCCCAAGAGTGAGCCGGGGCATCCCGTCTGTTAATACGGTTTCTTTCCAGTGAACTTTAGATACACTGCGTGATGGTGATTTAGTTGGCAGGGCCAATTGATAAAAACAGGTTAAGGAGAAAGTATATGTGGGATTTCAGTATTGGGCGATCCTTGACATTAATGATGCAAACCATGCCCTTCATTTTATTGCGCTGTGCGGTGTATTTTGGCATTACGCTGGCGTATATCCTGATAACGGGCATAGGATCGGGCATTGGTTGGGGAATTGGCGGGCTGGGTGACGAGGGTTTTCAGGCAACGGCCGCGTTCTGGGGAGGAGCCATTGGTTTTGGCGTAACGGCGGGAATTATGTATTTTCTTAGGGAATACATTCTGTACATGGTTAAGGCTGCCCATATCGCGGCAATGGTGCAGTTGCTTGACAGCAAGCCCATACCGGGTGGCAAGTCGCAAATTGAGTACGCCGGCTCGGTGGTGAAAAGCCGTTACGCCCAGGCCAATGTGCTGTTTGTGATAGACCAGCTTGTCAAGGGCGTTATTACCGCCATTACAGGCTTGTTGCAAGGGCTGGGCAGCATTCTTCCCATCCCGGGCATGCAACAGGTGATGGGGGTGGTGCGCGTCTTTCTTCGGGTGTCGGTGGGTTTAATTGATGAAATCATACTTGCCTATGCCATCAAAACGGAAAGTGGCAATCCCTGGACGTCGGCACAGACGGCCCTGGTTCTGTACGCACAGAATGCATCGGGAATGCTCAGGAATGCGGCCTGGCTTACCTTGCTGATGTACGGGCTGTCGTTGCTGGTGTTTCTGGTGTTGCTGGCACCGGCTGCCGCCTTGGTTTATTTCATGCCCGGCACCTGGTCGGCAGGTAGTGTTGTATTTGCCCTGCTGTTTGCCTGGTCGATTAAGGCTGCAGTCATTGAGCCTTTTGCCATTGCATGCCTGTTGCAGTCTTATTTTAAAGCCATTGAGGGCCAAAGCCCGGACCCCACCTGGACATCCCGTCTGGAAGGGGTGTCCAGCAAGTTCGGCCAGTTGAAAGACAGGGCAGCCCGTTGGACTTCAGGTACGCCTGAGGCCCGGGATGTTTCTGTAGAAACCGGAGGTAGCCAGTCATGAGTACACGTCTGATACTTGGGGTGACAGGCCTGTTCTTGCTAGCAGGGCCAACGGCAGCCAGTCAGGTTTACCAGCAGGCATTGGCAGCGCTTGACGTTAACGCCCGGGAATTTGTCCAGGCTCAGGATTATGTCATTGTTGATCCCGATAGCTTAACCGGTGATCATTATTATTCAAAAAGAAATTTTCCTGGAGCGCCAAATGGGCGCGCGTCGATAAGTTTGCCAGATGCGGACCTGGATCCCATTACTCGCGCAATATTGCTGTTTGATGCTAAAGAAGCCAGTTTGCCGCATGCCCGCTATCGGGTTGCTTACAGCATGAATGCTTCTTCTGAGGTTCCGGAGGCACGGCAGGACTATGTGGAAGTCACACGCTATAACGTGGGGCCGGCACGTCGCAACGAGCTGTTGGCATTTGTGCCCGAAGCACAGGTGGCTGCGCCTGCGGAGTTTGGTGTTGGGCCGAATGTTAGTTGGCGATTTGTCATGGCGCCGGTCATGGGTACCAGGGCAGGTCTTTTGCATGCCAGCCGCAAAGAGATCCCTGATGCCCAGGCGCAGGCTGCTGATTGTCTGGGTGAGCCTTGTCTTGGCCTGGTTGATCCGGTAGGCCCTAACATGGATTGGATGCCGGTTCAGCAAGCACCGCTGGCACCGCCGGCTTATGCCGGAAAAAGTGATGGAGATGTTGCCAGGCCGGCTCGGGTCATCGAAGAACTTTGGGCTAGCATGTCATCTGATGGCATGGATGACATGCCGTACACTAAAGATCAGCCGCCTTTTGTGTTGGTGGTTTCCTGGAATACTGCCGGTCAGGATGTTGCGGTTTCAGGCCTGGCCAGACAGTTCCCGGTGATGGATGATTCGGTGTCTGAAATTTGGACGCAACGCTATGAAATGGCACAAAGTCCCGCCAGTTTTTCAAGTCTCTATGTACCGCGTTACTGATTATTTGCAAAAGAAAGTATTTTGACGATTCAGTAATAAGTGTAACGTTAATTCAGATGCTGCTTGACGCCTATGGTCTCTAGGGAGTTCAATGCGGGTATGGAGTGTCATGCATTAAAAACAAAAAATATTAAAAAGCAATAATCGGCTCTACCACTTAATTGCGATTTCATTGGTTCGGTACCAAAGTTGATTGTCGGTGCAAATATGGTTTCACAAGCAGGCATGAGGGAGGAAGGATCATGAGAGAGTACAAGGCATTATGGTGGACATTAATTGCCGTTCTGGCGATAACCTTTGCAATTCTGGGCTTGGCTGGTGTAGAGGTCTATAAGCACGTTCCTCCCATTCCCAATCAGGTGGTCACGCCTTCGGGCAAGGTTGTCATGACCAAAGATGAGGTTCTGGATGGGCAAACGGCCTGGCAAAGTACTGGTGGTATGCAGGTAGGTTCCATCTGGGGGCATGGTGCTTACCAGGCGCCCGACTGGACGGCAGACTGGTTGCACCGGGAATTGCTGGCCTGGCTGAATCTGGCTGCGCTGGACAAATACGGCAAACCTTATGATGAGTTGGATTTTGATAGCCAGGCCAGCCTGATTTATGCGGCTAAAAAAGAATTCAGGGCCAATACCCTGAATGCCGAAACGGGTGTGATGACTGTATCCGAGCGACGGGCACAGGCCATTGAGCAAACGGCAGACCATTATTTCAGACTCTATGGGGATGATCCTGCGTTACGGCAAATGCGCGACAACTATGCCATGAAGGAAAATACCCTGCCTAATGATGAACGCAGGCAGGCATTAACCAAGTTCTTTTTCTGGACATCCTGGGCAGCTTCTACCGAAAGGCCGGGCAGTGTGGCTACGTATACCAATAACTGGCCGCCCGAGCCTTTGGTGGGTAACCATCCGACAACAGAAAATGTACTGTGGTCTTTGGCCTGTGTGATTATCCTGATTGCCGGAACCGGTTTTCTGGTTATGGGCTGGGCGTTTTTACGCCGCCATGAACCAGAGCCCCAGGCGCCTGCCAATGACCCGCTTTCGCTGGCAGGACTAACCCCGTCACAAAGGGCCCTGGGCAAATATTTGTTTGTTGTGGTTGCCTTGTTTGCCGCGCAGGTTCTGTTGGGCGGGTTTACCGCGCACTACACTATTGAAGGGCAGCATTTTTACGGGATTGATGTTTCACAGTGGTTTCCCTACTCATTAACCCGTACCTGGCACTTGCAACTGGCCATTTTCTGGATTGCCACGGCATTCTTAAGTGTTGGCCTGTTTCTGGGGCCATTGGTGAACGGCGGGAAAGATCCTCCGTATCAAAAGCTGGGGGTGAATATTCTGTTTGTGGCCTTGATTGTGGTGGTCGTGGGCACGCTGGCAGGTAATTTCCTGGCCATCAAGCAGGTTATGCCAGAGTACCTGAATTTCTGGTTGGGCCACCAGGGGTATGAGTATCTGGACCTTGGCCGGGTTTGGCAGCTGGCTTTGTTTATTGGTATTGTCTTCTGGCTGGGGCTAATGCTCAGGGCCTTTATACCTGCACTGAAGCAGGGCGGTGATAAAAACCTGCTGGCCCTGCTGTGCATGTCTACCATTGCGATTGGCCTGTTTTATGGTACTGGCCTGTTTTATGGTGAGCGTACCAATATCACGATTATGGAATACTGGCGCTGGTGGGTGGTGCATCTGTGGGTAGAGGGTATTTTTGAGGTGTTCGCTACTACCGCTTTAGCCTTTGTGTTTTCCAGCATGGGGCTGGTTTCCCGTCGTATGGCAACCACGGCCAGCCTGGCGGCGGCATCCCTGTTTATGGTGGGGGGCGTGCCCGGCACTTTTCATCACCTGTATTTCTCGGGCACCACAACGCCTATTATGGCAATTGGTGCCGCGTTTAGCGCCCTGGAGGTGGTGCCTTTGATTCTGCTGGGCTATGAGGCATGGGAGCACTGGAGCCTGAAAGCACGGGCACCATGGATGGAAAAAGTGAAATGGCCATTGATGTGTTTTGTGGCTGTTGCATTTTGGAATATGGTGGGTGCCGGTATTTTTGGCTTCATGATTAATACGCCGATTGCCTTGTTCTACCTGCAAGGCCTGAACACGACAGCGGTGCATGCGCACGCGGCCCTGTTTGGCGTTTATGGGTTCCTGGCCATTGGTTTTGTATTGCTGGTACTGCGTTATATCAAGCCAGGTTTTGTGTTTAGCGATAAATTGATGGGCACCGGGTTCTGGTGGCTGAATGCGGGATTGGTGTTAATGATTTTAACCAGCCTGCTGCCGGTCGGCCTGTTCCAGTTTGAAGCCAGTGTGGATGTGGGCATGTGGTATGCACGCAGTGATACTTTTTTGCAGCAGGGGTTTTTGGAAACCTTGCGCTGGATCCGCACCTTTGGTGATGTAGTGTTCATTGTGGGGGCCTTCTCAGTTGGCTGGCAGGTTGTGCTGGGCCTGCTTCATTCGGGAGATCATGATGCCACTGTGATGGCGGGTGCAGGCACCCATGCCAGGGCCTCGGCCAGAAAAGAGTGGTAATTTTGGCGTAATGTGAAGAGGTCAGGTCAAGCGTGGTTTGGGTGTGAAGGGTTTAACGACCGGTAATGCCCAAACTTTTTCCAGGACTGAACGCTGTTACTGGCAGCGTTCAGTCCTATTTTGCTTCCTTAAAACCATGAGGTGGTGGAAACCGGTTTGCCATCAAGCAAATTGATGAAGCCCAGGGTGATACGGTAGATGAACCAGATATAGGCGGCAATGAAAATAATCCAGCCAATAAGAATAATCATGAGAATAATACCCACAATAGCCGCTGCCAAGCCTGCCCAGAAGGTTTTGATCAGGTAAACCATGTGGTCATAATAAACCGTTCCCTTGAAATCTTCTTTTTTGATGTAGGCCATGATAACGGCCACCAGACCAAAAACACCCGTAAACAGACCCAGCGTCATTAAAATGTAAATAATGATGGTATAGGTTTTGGGATCGGTTGCGGGTGATGGGGTAGGGGTGATTTCTTGGTTCATGGCGCTTCCTTCAGTTTGGTTTTGGTGTTTTTATTAGGTAATTGTGATGGTACAAAGATTAGCTGTTTATTGTAACAGCGATTTTTGTATTGCCATGTATAAAGTGTGAAGAATAAAGGGTATGTCGGGTATTGGTTAAAAATAGAGCGTTAATAAAAAAATGCTGGTTTTTCAATTGCTTGGAATGGCTGTACAATCTTATTTGAAAGTTGTTCACAAGGATTTCAACAATAAAAGTGGATAACCATTTACAACGGGAGCAAACCCGTGAAATGTAGGCCCCTTTTTATAAGGAGGTATTGTCATGAGAGTGCTTATTTTAATGATTCCCAAAGGTTATGACAGGGCGAGCAAGTCGATCGTATCTGATAACGTGGCTTTGGAATCCATGATGAAGTATAACGACCTGCTGTTCAAGGCAGGAGTATTGCTGTCATTGAATGCCCTGCATCCGCCTGCTTCAGGAGTCAGGATTAAATACGAAGGAGGCAAGCAGATTATCCAGCATTCTCCGTATGAGGGGGTGACTGAAACATTGGGAGTCTATTGGATGCTTAAAGTAAACTCCATAGACCAGGCGGTGGAATGGGCTTTGCTATGTCCCTTGCAGGAAGGTGATGTTATTGAAGTAAGGCGGCTTCATGAAACCGATGATTTTTCTGAAGAGGCGCGGGCCATTTTTGAAAAATATCCGGATGTTCATGCCCGGATTAAAAAATATGCCCAAAAAAAACCGTTGAATGAAAGTGAACAAAATTGGGAGGGTGAGGGCGGCGCCATTCTGGAAAGCCGTTAGGCAAAATCAATGCCGGGGCTTGGGTTGGCGCTTTTGCCATTGTTTCAGTGCTTCCCGGTAACGTTCCAGATCGTTTTGGTAAAGGTCAAATACGCAGGGGTCGCACCCGCTATGGCAGCATTCATCATTGTCAGGACGTACCGGAGGAACTGGCCTGGGGTCTGGCTGATCCTGTTTTTGCGGTTTTTTCCGCAAGGTTTTCTCCCAATAAAAAAGGCTGCTTTACCGGCAGCCTTTTTGTTGCCTGGCATAAATTTGCCCGGGTTTATTCAACCGTCAGGTGAGATGAAGGCTTGTTGGCGAGTTTTTTAAGCTCCAGGTTCAGGACACCATCTTCGTATTTTGCCGTGGACGCAGCTTGGTCAATTTCATTGCCAAGACGGAAGCTGCGGCTGACCGAACCATAGTAGCGTTCACTGTGCAGGACGCGTTCACCTTCTTTCTTTTCAGACTCCTGCCTGACTTCAGCGCTAATGCTGAGTGTATCACCTTCAATTTTGACTTTAATATCTTCTTTCTTGACACCAGGCAGTTCTGCTTTTACCAGGAAGGCATCTTCTTTTTCCGAGATGTCTGTTTTGATGGTAAGCGCGGGGGCATTTTTGGGAAAACCAACGGGTTTCAGGAAAAAACCGTTAAACAGATCATTTAAATCTTCGTAACGTGTCAGATTGCTCATGATATTTACATACTCCAGGTTAAAGGTTTCTTTATGATATAAAGAAGCATTTTGGTTAGGGAAATAATAAATTTGAACAGCGCTGTAACAACCTGTTTAGTATATGAGTATCATGTTTGCAATTTCAAGTCTTGTTGATTTGATTTAATTTATGTTTCTGTATGTTTGATTAAAGAAATTAACTGCAACCATGCTTATAATCGTTTAACAGTAGTCCTGTAAACTCTTGACTGGAGATATGAATGAAAGGCTTTGTAGATAATATTGAAAAACTGACCGTTGAAAACGAAAATTACCGTAAGGTTTTATACACGGGCAAAAATCTGCAATTGGTACTGATGACCCTGCAGCCCGGAGAGGAAATCGGCCAGGAAGTGCACGAAACCCACGACCAGTTCTTGCGGATCGAAGAGGGTAAAGGTACTTTGTACCTGGATGGCGCCACGCATCAGGTTGAGGATGATTTTGCCATTATTGTGCCGGCCGGTGCCGTGCATAATGTGGTAAATACCGGCACGGTTGCCTTGAAACTTTACACAATTTATGGTCCTCCAGAGCACCGTGATGGCGTGTTGCAGCCTACCAAGGCCGATGAGGTTGAAGAACATTTCGATGGTAAAACAACCGAATAATGTCCTTTATGGCCGGTAGGGCGTTTTTATTGCCCGCAACGTCATAAAAACGGCTCTTATATAAATAAAGCAACATAATGCATTAAAAACCTCGCACGGCAGAAGGGCACCTTCTGTGGCGGGGTTTTCCGTGCTTAGGCTGTCATGAGCGGTCAATGACAGGGGGTTAGGTAAAAGCCCCTGTTTGCCTTGTCAACAGGGGTTTCATTCCCTAATACAAGGAGCTGGCCCAAAGCGAAAGCAGGCCAATTGCGCTAAAAAAAGCAATAATAAAGCCAATGGTCAGGGTGATGATTTTTCTTTTTGTCTGCATTTTTTACTTGCCATTAAAAGTTAATAAGTCCTGCTGCATTCACCCACCTGAGCCTTACTGGTTGGGTGGCGGTGGTTCATCAGCCAAGTTCGATTATGTGGGTGGTTTGGCAGAAGGGCAATTCATGAAAGCACTATAAAAAAATGGCAAAGTAATTTGTTGGGTACAACAAATGCTCGAATGAAAAAGATGGCTTTTTCCCGAATCGGTTTTGCAGAAAGTCAATTTAGGGGGAGAAAAAAAAATGCACCTCAGTTATAATTTCCATTTCATGCTACAGCCCGGTCCAAGGGCTTTTTTACAATGACTAAGTATGTGTTTGTTACAGGTGGTGTGGTCTCTTCCTTAGGCAAGGGTATTGCTGCCGCTTCTTTGGCCGCCATTCTGGAATCACGCGGTTTGCGTGTGACAATGTTAAAACTGGATCCCTACATTAACGTCGATCCAGGCACCATGAGCCCGCTTCAGCACGGAGAGGTTTTTGTTACCGAAGACGGCGCGGAAACCGACCTTGACCTGGGTCATTACGAGCGTTTTATCTCCGCCCGCATGCATAAATCCAACAACTTCACCACCGGGCAAATTTACGAATCGGTATTGCGTAAAGAGCGCCGTGGTGATTATCTGGGTAAAACAGTCCAGGTCATTCCTCACATTACCAACGAAATCCAGGATTTCATCATTCGTGGTGCCAAGAAAGCCTACGACGGTAACGCCGATGTTGCCATTGTTGAAATTGGCGGTACGGTGGGTGATATCGAATCCCTGCCGTTCCTGGAGGCTGCCCGTCAAATGAGCCATCGCCTGGGTCGCCAGGGAGCGGCTTTTGTGCACCTTACACTGGTGCCGTTTATTGCTTCCGCGGGCGAATTGAAAACCAAGCCAACCCAGCATTCAGTGCAAAAATTGCGTGAAATCGGTATTTATCCCAATGCCTTGCTGTGCCGTGCCGATCGCCCCATCCCCGACGATGAGCGGGCCAAAATTTCCCTGTTTTCCAATGTACCACTGGATGCCGTCATTTCTGTCTGGGATGAAGACTCTATTTATAAAATCCCGGCCATGCTGCACAAGCAAAAACTGGACTCCATCGTTTGTGATGCACTAGGCATTACCGCACCAGCAGCCAATTTGTCCAAATGGGATAACCTGGTGCATTTACTGGAAAACCCCGAGCATGAAGTTCAGATTGGCATGGTGGGCAAATATGTTGACCTTACCGAGTCTTATAAATCCTTAACCGAAGCATTGGTGCATGCGGGCATTTATACCAAGTCCAGGGTGGTGATCAACTATATCGACTCCGAAGATATCGAGGAAAACGGTACGGCCTGCCTTGAAGGGATGGATGCGATCCTGGTGCCCGGCGGTTTTGGTAAACGGGGTACCGAAGGCAAGATTCAGGCGATTAAATATGCCCGTGAAAACGGTGTTCCGTACCTGGGTATTTGCCTGGGCATGCAACTGGCGGTGATTGAGTTTGCCCGCAATGTGGCGCAATTGGGTGGTGCCAACAGTACCGAGCTGGATCCTTCCACAGCCCATCCGGTGGTGGCCCTTATTACCGAGTGGCAAGACCGGGAAGGCAAGCTGGAAACACGTAGCGAAAATTCCGATCTGGGTGGCACCATGCGCAAGGGCGCGCAGCGTTGCCCCGTCAAGGAAGGCACTCGTGCTTATGAAATATACGGTCCTGAAGTCAATGAACGTCACCGTCATCGCTATGAGGTGAATAATGTGTATGTTCCCCGTCTTGAAGAGGCCGGCATGGTGATCAGTGCCCGTACTCCCACCGAGAACCTGCCTGAAATCATGGAGATTCCGTCTCATCCCTGGTTCATGGGTGTGCAGTTCCACCCTGAGTTCACTTCAACGCCCCGTGCGGAACATCCCTTGTTTGTCAGTTACATCAAGGCTGCCCTGGAGAACCAGCGTCAGCGTGCCCAAAAGGATCAGGTATGAATTTATGCGGATTTGAAGTCGGTCTGGACAAGCCGTTTTTTCTGATTGCGGGGCCTTGCGTTATCGAGTCCCGACAAATGGCCTTCGATACGGCAGGCATGCTTCAGGAAATCACTGGCCGTCTACAGATCCCTTTTATTTATAAAAGTTCTTTTGATAAGGCCAATCGCAGTTCGGGCAAGTCATATCGTGGCCCTGGCATGGAAGAAGGTTTGCAAATCCTGTCAGATGTCCGCGATACTCTGAAAGTACCGGTGTTAACCGACGTTCATGATGAAAGCCAGGTCAGGGATGTGGCTGCAGTCGTTGATGTGTTGCAAACGCCCGCGTTTCTGTGTCGCCAAACCGATTTCATCCAGGCCTGTGCAGCGACGCTGAAGCCGGTGAATATCAAAAAGGGGCAGTTTCTGGCCCCGGCCGATATGATTCAGGTCGTCAATAAGGCACGAGAAGCGGCCATTAATGCCGGTGGTGACGGTTCCAATATCATGGTTTGTGAACGTGGCGCCTCGTTCGGTTACAATAATCTGGTATCTGACATGCGCTCATTGGCCATTATGCGCCAAACCGCTTGCCCGGTTGTGTTTGATGCCACTCACTCGGTACAGTTGCCGGGTGGGCAGGGTACTTCTTCAGGAGGTCAGCGTGAGTTTGTTCCCGTACTGGCGCGAGCGGCAGTGGCAGTGGGTATTTCCGGGCTTTTTATGGAAACCCACCCAGATCCTGCCCAGGCTTTGTCGGACGGTCCCAATGCAGTACCTTTGCAGCATATGGAAGCTTTACTGAGTTCTTTGGTTGCGATTGACCGGATCGTGAAACAGCAAGGTTTTATGGAAGACCGGTTTTAAGCACAGCTTAACAAAGCGTATTTGAATAAGTCCGTTGCGTTAATGATAATCTCATTGGTGCAACGGTTTTTTCTTGTTTGATTTATTGACAGTAAAATAGTTTCATATAAAATGTTTTCATAATCAATTAATTTTTTAAGTGTTTGCCATATCATGTCTGCACAGCCTATTCATATTGATGATGAGGATTCAGGTACCGGAAGAAGGCTTCCCTTTCGACAGTCATTGCTGGCCACTCTGGGCTTGTGTTTTGTGACTATTCTGGTTGGGCTTGATCAATCCATTGTCGGGACGGCCATGCCCACCATTGCGGCAGAGTTGAACAGTTTTGATTTGTATGCCTGGGTGGGAACCTCGTATTTGCTGGCCTCGGTCATTACGGTTCCCATTTTTGGGCGTCTGGGTGATTTTTACGGGCGTAAGCCGTTTGTCATCGCTTCCATAATTATTTTTACAACGGCCTCCATTCTTAGCGGCATGGCAGACAGCATGTTGCAGCTGATTCTTTCCAGAGGCTTGCAGGGGGTGGGTGGGGGCATGCTGGTGGGCACGGCCTTTGCCTGTATTCCCGACCTGTTTCCGTCAGCGGCTGTCAGGCTTAAATGGCAGGTTTTTTTAAGTTCTGCTTATGGCATTGCCAGTGTCGTGGGGCCATCGTTGGGTGGTTTTCTTACCGAGTATTATGGCTGGCGGTCTATTTTTTTTGTGAATGTGCCCATTAGTCTGTTGGGGCTTTGGTCTATCTGGCAATACTTGCCGCTTATCCGTTACCCGCATAAACAGGTTATCAGGTTGGACTGGGTCGGAGCTGTGTTAATTACCTTGGTACTGGGTAGCCTGCAGTTTTTTGTTGAGTTTCTGGGAAGGTATGGCATGAGCTGGAACGTGGTCATGCTGGGACTGGTATTTATATTGTTTACGCTGCTCCTGTTCAAATGGGAAGCCCATTGTCCTTATGCACTGATACCACTTGAACTTTTTCGCATAAAGAGCATGAATGTGCTGTTTTTGTTATCGCTTTTACTGGGCTTTACCTTGTTCAGCCTGTTGTTTTATATACCTCTTTTTCTGCAGGGCGGATTCGCGTTGTCTCCTAATGAGGCTGGTATTCTGATTACGCCATTGGTGGTATGTGTAACGGTGGGCAGTATTTTAAGTGGCAAGGTCGTTACCAGTCTTAAACGCCCCAATCATATTTTATATGCCGGTTTTGTACTGGTACTGGTTTGTATTCTGGGTACGATTTTTTCCAATCGTGAGGGTTCATCATATGTGTTTATGGCTTATATGGTGCTGGGGGGCGTAGGGCTTGGTATGATTATGCCCAATCTGACCATTTTTTCACAGGAAGTGGCGGGTAAGTCAAACCTGGGTATTGCAACCGCCCTGGTTCAATCCATCCGGATGATAGGGGGCATGCTGGGTATTGCTGTTGTGGGCTCATTGGTTAATTATTTGTATGCAACAGGCATGGTGCGGCAAATAGGCGATAAAATACCTCCCGATTCACTGCAGGGGCTGTTTGATGCGCAAGTCCTGGTGAATCCCGTCCAGCAAGCAGCCTTGCAGGCACAGGCTCAACAAATCGGGGTGGGCGATATTCAATTCTGGATAGATGCCGGTCGTGAAACCCTGGTCGCTGCCATTCATTCGGGTTTCTGGATCGTATTTGCCCTGACTTTGTTGGCAACTGTTTGGGTGTATCGATTGCCTTTGATAGACCTGAAAGATAAGAAAACAGATAAGCAAAAAGGAGTCTAAATGGCGTTGGAACTTGAGATGATGCAGCGCGTGGGTCGCATTTACCGAACCTGGGCAAGGCTGTTTGAAGCTGAAGTAGGCATTCCGGGAATAAGATGGAGGATCCTGCTGGCTTTGGGCGACACGCCTGTTTCACAAAAGCAACTGGTGAGTTCGCTGGATGTAGATGCGGCGACGCTGACCCGACATGTAAAAGCCATGGAAAAAGAAGGCTGGGTAAAACGCTCCATGAATCAAGATGACAACCGGGTTACCAATGTGTTGTTGACAGCGAAGGGACGGGAGTTCATGACCAAAACCTGGAACAAGCGCGATGCATTTTTGGCAAAAATAACGCTTGATCTTCCTGAAGATGAAATTCATGTGTTGATTGCCACGCTTGATAAAATACAAGCCCGTCTTTGTCATGTACAATTCAGCCTATGACAAAAACCTTTGTAATACTTGAACAGGCAGGAAATTCATAACCATGAGTGCTATTGTAGATATTATCGGCCGTGAAATTTTGGATTCTCGCGGAAATCCGACTGTTGAATGTGATGTTTTATTGGAATCCGGTGCCATGGGGCGTGCAGCGGTTCCCTCTGGAGCATCAACCGGCGAGCGTGAGGCCATTGAATTGCGTGACGGTGATAAATCACGTTATTTGGGTAAAGGCGTCTTGAAAGCTGTTGAAAATGTCAACACGGAAATTTCCGAAGCCCTGATTGGACTTGATGCCCAGGAACAAACTTTTATTGATCGTACCCTGATTGATCTGGACGGAACTGAAACCAAAGAGCGCTTGGGTGCCAATGCCATGCTGGCAGTCAGTATGGCGGTTGCCCGTGCCGCGGCCGATGAATCCGGCCTTTCTTTGTACCGTTATTTCGGTGGTAGCGGCCCCATGAGCATGCCCGTGCCCATGATGAACGTGATCAACGGTGGTGCGCATGCCAATAATACGCTTGATATGCAGGAGTTCATGATTCTGCCGGTCGGTGCCAGCAGCTTCCGTGAGGCTTTGCGTATGGGTGCAGAAGTTTTTCATGCACTGAAAAAAATCATTCATGACCAGGGCATGTCAACCGCAGTGGGTGACGAAGGTGGTTTTGCACCTAACGTGGCCAATCACGAAGCTGCCATTCAGCTCATTCTGAAAGCGATTGAAAACGCAGGCTACGAAGCCGGTTCTCAAATTGCCCTGGCACTTGATTGCGCCAGCTCCGAATTCTACAAAGACGGTAAATATCATTTGGCCGGTGAGGGTGGTATCTCATTGACCTCAACCGAATTTGCCAATTTGCTGGCTTCCTGGTGCGATAAGTATCCCATCGTCTCCATTGAAGACGGCATGTCTGAAAATGACTGGGAAGGCTGGAAAATCCTGACCGATCTGCTGGGCAAGAAAGTACAGCTGGTGGGTGATGACCTGTTCGTGACCAACACCAAAATCCTCAAGCAGGGTATTGACCAGGGCATCGGTAACTCCATCCTGATCAAGATCAACCAGATTGGTACGCTAACTGAAACTTTTGCTGCCATTGAAATGGCCAAACGCGCCGGTTATACTGCCGTTATTTCTCATCGTTCAGGTGAAACCGAAGACTCAACCATTGCCGATATTGCCGTGGCAACCAATGCCATGCAAATCAAAACCGGTTCACTGTCCCGCTCGGATCGTATGGCCAAATACAACCAGTTGCTTCGTATCGAAGAAGAATTGGCTGAAGTGGCTTATTACCCCGGGGTAGACGCATTTTATAATTTGCGTAACCGCTAATCGGCTGTTTATCTCATGCGTTTGCTTTTTTTGTTGCTTCTGCTGGCATGTATCGCTATTCAGTATCCCTTATGGAAGGGAGATTCGGGTTGGTTGCGGGTGGCAGAATTAAAAGAGCAGCTTAAAGAGCAGCATGAAAAAAACAAGGCATTGTTGGCCCGAAACAATGCCATGAAAGCAGAAGTCCAGGATTTGGAATCAGGTACCGAAGCGCTTGAAGATCGTGCACGCATCGAAATGGGGATGATAAATGAGGGTGAAACCCTGGTGCAGATCCTGGTTCCCAATGAGGCAGTGCCTACCATTACCCTGCCTATCGGTAAAAAAACCGAAGCATCCAAACCGGCCGTCAGCGCCGCTCCTTCCGCACAATAAATACAGGTTCTGCCTAACGTTTGCTAGGTACAGCAAAGGTTGATGCCACAGGCCGGATCTTGCCCATCTACTGAAATTTCATCTTCCGGAGCCGGCGTTTTGGACGCTGCTGGTGAGCTGTTGCCTGCGTCTTTGGCGGGTGTTTGCGGATGATTGGCAGCGGGCATTTGTTGGGCCGCAGGTCTTGTGTTGCCGGATGATGTGGGTAAGGTTTTTGCCCTGTCGCTGAGTGGTCCGCACCATAAACCCGTACAGGTTTGGTTGTTGTTGCTTTGTGGGTGGAAAATATCGTTTCCGTTGAGTAGGTTGTGACTGTAAAGCACTTTTCCACCGGGATCCACCGGCCATAAAACAGGATGGGATTGCATGCTGATGGACAAGGTCTGCTTGATGGGCAGGATGCCCTGATCCATGAGTTGAGCATCGTAAGCGGACCCCTTGCCTGCCAGCATCCTGAATAATTGACTTATGCCGGGAATAAGGGCCTGGTAAGGGTAGGTTAGCTCTATTTGCAGTGTATTGGCCTGAAAAATGTTATGGCCTGAAGACTTGCCCGTACCGGTACGCAGGTATTGCTCGTACTGATAATTGTTGTCAATGGCAGGCCGACCGGTTTGTTGTGCTATAAGCAGGTCTTTACGCTGGAAATCGGTAAAATCGGTCTGGTTTGGGCTTTTGATCACGATACGCCATGGTGCCTGTCCGGTTTTTTGTGTGATGCGTTGGAAATAGGCCTGCATGCGAGTGGCGGGGTTCGCATATTGGCCAGCTGGCGTGAAAAGAGGATGCAGTGCTTTTTCAAAAGCCAGTTCTATGCGTTGTGGACTGGCATGGTGGGTGGCGGCGGCACGGGCAGCCTCAAACAGTGCAAGGCTGCTTGCCTGACGGGTAATATACCAATATGAGGCCTCCAGTGAGCCCATGCCCAGCATTAATAGGGGGGTGGCAACCAGCAAGAACTCTACCGAACCAAAGCCCTTGTTTTTTTGGGTATGAGCCGGTTCGGGTAAAGGGTGTTTTATCGTTGGGGAGAAAAACAAAAGAGTAAGCATGACGTTAGTCTGTGCTTACTCTTGAAGGCTGTAAATTGTGAGTTTTACAAATGGATGGATTGATCCAATAGTTCGCTGTGTGGTTAGTGGCTTGAGGTATTGCCCTTGACCACAAAACTGTCTGGATTCACAAACAGTTTTGCACAGTCTACCGGATCAAAAACATAGGGTTTGCCACAAAAATCACAGGAGATCTCGATGTTTTCCCGCTCACTAAGTATGCTGGCAATTTCTTCGCTACCCAGCATTTTAAGCATGTTGGCAACCCTTTCACGGGTACAGGGACAAAACCAGGTGACAGCAATCGGTTCATAGGCAATCAAGGTTTCTTCCCAGTACAGACGGTGGATCAGGGTGTCCTCATCGGTGGAAAGCAGCTCTTCGGTGCTGAGGGTTTCGGCAAACTGAACAGCGCGTTCCCAGGTCTCATCGGTGGTTTGCGTGGCCGCAAGTATGCCGCCTGTTGAAGGCAGTTGCTGCAGCAGGAGCCCGCAGGCTTTTTCATCATTGGCAGCAAGCCATAACCGGGTATTCAGCTGTTCGGAGTGCTTCATGTAGTGTTCAAGTACGTGTGCCACCGAGTTGCCTTGCATGGGTACAATGCCTTGGTAGGGTTGCATGCCTTCAGACCTGTTTTTGGGGTCAAGAATGACCGCAAACCGGCCATTGCCGTTGGCATTGAGCAGGGTTTGCAGGGTACCGTTTTCAGGACAAACAAACTCTTGTCGCATTTTAACGGTGGCACGCACGTGAAGTGAAGTGTCGCACTCGACCACAATCAGGCTAATGGGGCCATCACCTTGCAATTGAAGAATCAAGGAGCCATCAAACTTGATGTTTGATGTCAGCAGGACGGCTGCTGCGCTTAATTCTCCCAAGAGCCTTCGGATAGTGGGCGGATAGTGCTGGTGGCCCAGCGCTTCGGCCCAGGTTTGGGTAAGATTGACGGTTTGAACTCGCGTACTGCGGTCTTCAAACAGGTATTTTTTTAAGGAATCGTTCATGACAGCAAGAAAATATATCCTGAGACGGATTAATCAAGGCGTTTCAGGTGTTGAGAGTAGCGTTTGCCTTGTTCTACGTAATGACGGGTGCCTGCATGCACACCGGCAAGGTCTTCATTGGTCAGGGTACGGGCAATTTTTGCCACACCAATAACCAGTGAATTGTCGGGGATCACTTTTCCTTCGGGAACGATGGCGCCCGCACCAATAATACAGTTTTTACCAATAACCGCATTGTTAAGCACAATGGCCTGCATGCCAATTAATGAGCCTTCACCAATGGTGCAGCCGTGTAACATGGCCTGATGGCCTACGGTTACATTTTTGGCTATATATAGCGGTACTCCTTCATCAACGTGCAAGACACTGCCTTCCTGTACGTTGCTGTTTTCATCGATGATAATGCTGGCATTATCGGCCCGAATGGAAACATTGGCCCAGATACTGACATTGGCGGCCAGTGTTACATTACCGATCAGGGTTGCATTCTCAAAGATAAATGCACTGGGATCAATATGGGGTACCAGGTTTTCAAGTTGGTAAATGGCCATTCGGTTTCCTTTCAAGAAGTTGATTCACTGACAGTGTCTGTGAGATTTGTGGGCTCAATGGGGGTACGCCATATATAACCATCGTCATCGGCATAGCCTATAACCCCGGTGCCGATCCACTCACCTGTTTTGGGTGTTTCGTGAATTTGTGAGCTGGACCAGTATGACAGGGAAACGCTTGGATCGGGATAGTCATATTGATCGGTGGTGTGAATGGCAATTTCACCAGACTGGCCGACTTCCAGCTCTTCACCGTCTTCGTTGATAATGGCAACGCTATGTCCGGGGTAGGGTTTGCCAATGCTGCCGTACCTGGATGGCCACTTTTCATGGCTTTCACCAATAATATACCCAAAACCCAGTGGTGCGAAAACACTGTTGATGCTTACATTAAAGCGTTCGCTGACCCAGTCGCGCAGTGTCCGGGTGATTTCGGTGTCGGGACAGGTAATGCAACGGATGGCAATTTGGAACTCGAGCAACGGATCGGGGTGATTCCTGATGCGCTCCAGTTCGTAGCTCGAGACGAGCATATTGGTAATCTGATAGTGCTCCAGCAGGGTGAACAGGCGCGGAATAGTGCGTCCGCTGGGGCATCCAACAATAGAGCGGCCAAAGTAAAGCGTAGGTAGCAGGGCATTGAGCAGGCCGTTGGGCGTGCTCCAGTCAAAAGAGGTCCAGAGGATATCCTTGCCTTTGGGGAACCAGTTTTGGGAGGCTACAAAACCGGGCAGCGTACCAATTAACGTACTATGGTGCAGCAAAGTTCCTCTGAGTGGTTTGTTTTCAGAGGGATGCGGGTAGATGAGCAGGGCGGGTGAGTTGGATGCCACAATAACCGGCGTGAAGGTCCCGGGTTGTCTTGCCAGCAAGGTACGCCATGAAATAATACGCTCATCTTCGGTATGAATGCCAATAATCTGTTTGACCGGAGAATGATTGTCGATGGCCGACATCATGGGGGCAATGGAATGCTTGTCAACAATGGCCACCCTGGCTTGTGAATCGTGAATGCGTTCGGCATATTCGGCCGCGGTCAGGGTTGCGGTTAGCGGTACGGCAATGGCACCCACGGTAAGTGCCGCCAACTGGGTTACCGCACTTTCTGCCGAGTGTTGCAGGGCAATGGCAATACGATCCTGGGGTTGTATGCCCATGCGGATGAAACCGTTGGCCAGTTTATTGACTTGTTCTGAAAGCTGGCCGTAAGTCAGCATGGTGAGCTGGCCCACCTGGTCTTCGAAATAAATGGCAACTTGACGGGCTTCATGCGGACTGGAGGCCCAGCGATGACAGCAGGCATCCGCAATATTGAAATGTGATGGAACTAACCATTCAAATGATTGATACAGTGAATTATATTGATCTGTCATATGACTGTTTGAGAGGCCTGTTTTTTGATGCTGAAGGATAAAAGGGTCATTTCTGACCCATTTATCCACAATAATGGTCATTCTAACATTTAATTGCCTGACCCGCCTATATAGATTAAACAGCAGAAGTGGTGCTGTTCAGGCAAAGTGTCAATTCTTCAGCGTTTCCTGTTGCTTGCTTTCTGCATTTATATTTGATTATCAGTTCATCTTGCCTGTTTTGTTAAAAGGCTTATTGCAGGTTTTTAGGCCAGTCTGCAAAAGCTGATGGGTTAGATAATGGCAGGGTTAATGTGACGGTTTCAATTTCGCTGCCATCACTGGAAAGTCGTTCCACTTCAGCGATGAGATGGGTCCCATTTCTTACTTGAAAGGTTTGGATTTCTCCCTCATGGGAAAAACGCAATGTGCCGTTCGGGCCCCCCGAGAATGTCCCAACCAGCACAAGCGTTTCGTCATGGCTGGATGTGATTTTCAGGATGGCTTTGTTGTGTTCGGGCGAGTAATTGCCAAGGTTCCAAAAGGCAAACTCCAGATTGGTAAGAATCGTATAGCCTTCGATACTTTCGGTGGTAGAGCCTGATGCTGTTAGTTGTATGGGAGTAATCTCTGCAATCAGTTCTGTTTGGCTAGGCTTTGCAATCGGTTCCTCTTTACTACTAGGCGTTGGCAGTTCTACAAATGATAAACCCGAAGGTTGCCAGGGATCGACCAAGCTACGACCTGCATAGCTGACTTGAAGCTCGGCTAAACGTTCATCATCAATTTTGCCGTCGGCATGATCTTTGTTGATTTGTTCCCAGGTTTTTTTGTTGCGCCATTGGGTGTATTCGGCCCGTTCGAATCCAGCCTGTTCCTCGGGTGTGCGTCTACGCACAAGCCCACTACCGCGTTCAACATATTGATCGTCTTCAAGATCGCGTACACTACCGGTACTATCAATAAACTGTTGGTGTTTTAGCCAGGGCTTGTTCAGTTTGGCATGAAGGTACTCGGCCTCACGCAAGGCTTGTTCACGTTTTTCAATTTCGGGTTTTATATTGCGTTCCCATACCTCATTTCCTGCCATAGCCCCCGCAATTGATCCAGCAACGGGTACGAAAAATGAGCCGGTAAAGGCCCCAATACCTTCAGAGGTTTTTTTTGTGATTTCACCCGCCATGACGCCTGCAGCACCCGTGGTGTCACCTTCGGCTAGATAGGCTGCCCCTTGTGCTGCAACCGATACAAAATCAAGGATGTTAAGGACTGTCCCTAGTGTGGACAGAAATTTCGCACCTTTGGCAGCAGTCTCGGCGGGTTTGCGAGCGTTGGACAGTATTGTTTCCTTTCCACGTTTGGCTGCATTTACAGCAATCCGTTTTCTTTGAGATGGACTTTTCTTATAGCGCTCGCTCAGCCTGTTAATTAGTTTGTCTTGTCCTTCCGCTTTTCCCTCAACGATACGGTTCAGGTTTTGAGTGTGTGCCTCTGCCGTATTAGTTAAATGGCCCAACATCGTATCGAAAGGGGCATAGGTTGCGGTATTGCCGATTTTGATAATAACCGTTTCGGTCGAGCTAAGGGAGCTGCCATTGTCGGTTTGAGTTGTTTTGGAACTGCCATTGTCAGTTTGAGTTTTTTTTTGAGATGACCAGCGCGGGCCGGTTGAGGCAACACTGCCTTGAAGTGACGAAGCAGGAAAGATGCTGGTGGGGGGCGGCATAATGCTGCGCTGCATGCCTTGTGCCCAGACAGAACCCGTGATGCACAGCGACAGGCCAACAAAAGAAAGCAGGCGAGTGGTCATTTGGCATCCTTTTTGATAAAGTCTGAAAACTGGTAAAGGTCAAAATGCGTAATTTCTGCGCGTGTTTCATCTCCACGAATGGCTAATGCAGCGTAAATGTTTGGATTTCGCCATGAGGCATGAAGCGATACGGCACCATCATCGGTTTCCACATAGGCTACCGGCTCAAGAGTGCCCCAGAATAAAGGATTAATCCCCTCAAATGCCTCGATCACTGCATTCGCGGGTAGCACCTCGGCCAGTCGACCTTGCTGGGCGGCTGCCATAACTTCATTCCAGGCCAAACGCATCATGCGTGAGATGCCGGGTTCATCAATGAGCAAGGGTAAGAGATCAGCCTGTTGTTCCATCCATTGCAGGCCAACACCGGCAATCATTCCCCATACTTCCTCTTCGCTGAGTTTTTCCAAGGGGTGTTTGGTTTTACCCGACTCAAAATCGGCAATCGCTTTGGTCGTGGCAGCGTTCATGATGCCCACAGCGTTGGGGGCGTAGCTTTTTTCATTCATCCAGCCACGTCCTACCGGAAAGGGAACTTTTGCTCCGCGTGCGACACTGTTCATCACGATACTGATATCAACAATGCGCATGCGTTTGTCTTTTGGACTGCGTGACCAGCCCGTTAGCAGGGAAATATCAGCCCAGGGATGCTGGAAAACAATGGTTTCCACTTCATAGTTACCAGCGACAAAGTTAATTAAACTATGGCGAAAAAAAATCGACCAATTATCTGCGTTTGCATCACCAGACCAAAGTAGTTCACCCAGCTCGGCAAACTTAAGATTAGCCTCTGGCGTAGAAGACATTTTGAGAGCATTCATGAAATCACTGGCAGCAAAAAAACGGAATGTTTCTGCCTCTACCAAAAGCTCGGTGTTGAGTTTTTTACTTTGTGCGTGACTAACAGCAGGGGCAAGGTACAGCACCATAGTCAAAACAAGGATCAGGGACCTTAGCATAACATTCAGGGATCGCATGGCAGATTTCCGTTTAGTAGTTATGGTTATTGCTAGCAGGTACGTTCTTGTGAATGCCACGTACCTGAAAGTGTGCTTATTTAAGCTCTTTGGGCCAGTTTGCAAAAGCGGCGGGGTTTGAAATAGGCAAATTGCCCAGTTCGCCTGTCACGTGTGTACCGTTGCGTAGATTGAAAGATTCCGAGCCTTCATCGTGTTGAATTGTTATCGTTCCGTTAGGACCTCCGCTGAATGTGCCAGTCATTACATTGTAGTCGTTGTGTGTCTTGCTTGTAAAATCAACCCGAAGGCTTGCTGCCTTATATTGGGGAACATAATTACCTACATTCCAGAAAGTAAAGGTATATGTTTCTAGTACAGTCAGATCACCAATTTTTCGGGTTTTTGAACCCTTAGCGGTTAGCTTAACAGGAGGAACATCTGCTAATAACGCTTGAAAATCAGGTTGATCTTCATCTGTTTCCGTTTTGGTTTCTTCATTTGCTTCTTCATCCGTTTCTGTATCGGCTTCGGGATCCCAGACGGAATCGTCATCGTGGCGATCGTAGCGCTCTATAAGATCGAGCAGGTCTTTACCGCTGAGTTTTCCATTCTTATAATCTTCTATCAGTTTTTGCAAGGTATTTTGGTTTTGCCAGTGGACGCGCTGTTGATGTTCGTATTCTTTTTGTTCCTCTGGACTACGCGTGTAAATATCACCGGTTTCTTTGTCCATATATTGGTCTTCTGAAAGGTATTGGATATTGCCATTGCTATCCATATACTGTTCAGGTGTATACCAAGGTTTGTTTACGTATTTTTTGCGGGTTTGTTCGTCACGGGCGGCTTCTTCAGCTGCCTCAATCTTAGGTTCGACAAATTCTTTATAGGCTGCGTTGCCAGCCATGGCGCCAGCGATTGATCCTGCCGGTGTAAAGACAGAACCGGCTAGCGCACCGGCTGTTTCAGCCCCTTTCTTGGCACCCCCTTTTACTGCAGCGCTAGTAGCGCCTATGGTGTCACCGGCTGAAAGGTAACCTGCAGTTTCGGCTGCAACTGAAACGACTTCAATAAGGTTAAGCACCGTACCCAGTTTTGACAGGAAGTTGGTTTTTGTCTTGGCCTGGTTAGTTGTTTTAGTGGAATCAGCAGCTTTGGTAGCGAGGGCTTTACTTTTATCCAGCGCTGTTTTTGGGGTTACGTAGCCGGGTGTTCTGTTTTTCGTCGCGATGCCTTTAAGATGGCTTGCTAATCGACGGTTGTCTCGATTACTAATCTTTTCCAGCTTTTCGGCGATTTTCTGCGTGTAAGCTTTGGCTAATTCAACGCTAGGGTCTACAGCAGAGTCGGTGGCATATTCACCTGCTTTAATCAGGGTTTCTTCCGTGGGACTTAATCGGTCACTTGTAGGGCGATTATCTTGCGCTACAACCCAGAAGGGAGCTGGCTTGTCATCTTGACTACGTGCTGTGGGAATGGCGTTGAAATTGCTGGGGGGCGGTACGATAACAGTCGCTGTTTTTTGTGCCATGGCTACGCTTGTGATACACAGCGAGAGACCCAATGTCGTTAAAACTGGATAATTCATTTTGCGTCCTTGTCCAGAAAATCGGAAAACTGGTAAAAATCAAAATGGGTTATTTTTGCTTTTTTATCATCCCCTTTGATTGCTAAGGCCGCATAAGTGTTGGGATTGCGTGAAGATGCAAAGATTGATACTGCATTTCCCTCATTTTCGATATAGGCAACTGGTTCTAAAGAAGCCCACAGTGCCGGATCGATGGCGTTAAGTTTTTTAATGGGAGAGTTGGCTGGTAACACATTGGCTAGTTGTTTCTTGTTGACAGCAGTCATCACGTTGTTCCAGGCAGCGCGCATAGCACTTGCTATGCCGGTTTCATCGGCGAACAATGGCAACAGGCTGGTCTGATACTCCATCCATTGCAGGGCAGAGCCGGCAACCATGGCTTCTGCCTGTTCACTTGTCAGGGAGGCCAGCGGATTGGAGATTTTGCCTATTCCTGCATCGGTGATCTGGTTGGTGGTTTTTGCGTTTATTTCTCCAATGGCAACCGGTGCATACGCTTTTTCACGCATCCATCCGCGACCTATCTGGAACGGAACTTTGGCGCCACGGATAACGCTGCTCATGAGCATGCCAACATCCACAATTCGCAGACGATTATCCTTGGGCGTTCGTGACCAGAGGGTAATCAAGGTAATATCGGCCCAGGGGTTCTGAAAGTAGACAAATTCAATGTCATTGCCAGTCGCGACAAAGTTGACAAGTGAATGCCGGAAAAAAATCGACCAATCATCGGCATTATCTTGGTCAAACCAAACCAGTTCACCCAATTCGGCAAAGACAAGATTGGCTTCAGGGGTAGATGAATTCTTAAGGGCAGTCAGAAAGTTTTGTGAGGCCAGGGTTCGGAACGCTTCCGCTTCGGCCCATAGTTCAACATATAGTTTTTTATCTTGTGCTTGTGCTTGTGCAAGGCGGGGAATAACACATAGCATCAAGGCAACAGCGAGGATCAGGGGCCGAAATAAAAGGGTCAGTGATCGCATGGCAAATTTCCGGTTGTAGTGAATTAAGCGTATTGTTACAAGACGGCATTGCCGGATGCAAGCCAGAACCCTGACAGCCAGCGTTAAACGTTTGTTACGTATACCAGTACTATAAATAAATACTCTGATATACACATTTTAACATTTAAATACGCTTGCCGGTTATGTTAATTAAACGAGTACCGGCCAGACGATCATGCATCATTAAACCGTCACGGTCCAACCAGCTATACACAAAATTCAGGAAGGGCGTCACAATAATGAACATGGTTATCGAGGCCCAGCCCAGGGATTGGGAAAGAAAGTAAATGCCTGCGGCACCCAGCAGGGGAATGGGCCAGCACAGCAGGTACCTTAAAATTAACTGGCCTGTTCCGGGTTTGTTCCCGCTTTTATCGCAAAGCAGAATATTCCAGGTTTTCATGGGAAGCGTCTGCCCTTTGCGCTTCCATGAAGTAATGAAGTAAAGACCAATCACCAAAAACAGCAGGGCTTGCCGGGGGGCATGGTACATCAGGCCGTGACGGCTTTGGGTCAAGGTGTCAAAAATATAGGAAGCGAAAAAAACAAGGCCAAACAAAAGTACGCCTTCGTACATCATGCAGGCAAAAATTCGCAGTCTGGCAGGGTAAGTCATTATTATTTGTTCCGATAGCTGTCGCTAACCATTTCAAAGGCAAACAGGCGGCAGTCAAGCGCGCCGTTAAAAAGCGGAATGCGCTGTTTGGGTTTGAGCCTGAGTTTTTTGGGCAGGTCAAGGTCACTGGAAATAATATGCACGTTCCAGTTGGCAAATTCTTTTTTCAGGCAGGAAGACCATTCGCGCCACAGGGTGTCGTCTTCAGGGTCCATGCGTTCGCCATAAGGCGGGTTGGTGATCAGCCAGCCACGTTCGGCCGGAGCCTGGGTGAAGCGGGCATCCTTGACATCAAAGAAAATAGAGGCGTCGGACAGACGGGCCCGGTGCAGGTTGTCTTTGGCCGCTGCAATGGCGTGCGGGTTGATATCAGACCCATATAATGGCGTTTCCAGTTTGGGTGCCATGCGGCTTAGCGCATCTGCTTTCAGGTCTTTCCAGCGACGGTAGTCAAAATTGCGCAGGCGTTCGAAGCCAAACGGGCGTGATATGCCGGGCGGTACACCCTGGGCAATCCAGGCCGCTTCGATAAGAATGGTGCCGCTGCCGCAGAAAGGGTCGTACAGGGGCATTGATGGGTCCCAGCCTGAAAGGGCCAGAATGCCCGCTGCCAGGTTTTCCCTGAGTGGGGCTTCACCTTTGTCAAGGCGCCAGCCACGCTTGAACAGGGACTCGCCAGAGGTATCCAGGTAAAGGGTGGCGCTGTCGCTGGACAGGAACAGGTGTACCTTGGCATCGGGGCGGACAGTGTCGATACTGGGACGTTCGCCTTCACGGTCGCGCAGGCGGTCGCAAATGCCGTCTTTGGCCTTCAGGTTACAGAACATGAGGCTTTTCATGGGGCTTTTGATGGCAGAGGTGTCTACCCGTAGCGTGTGTTCAGCACCAAACCATTGCTCCCAAGGCGTGTCATAAGCCAGTTCATAAATATCATCTTCGGTCATGATGGGAGCATGTGAGACCTGTACCAGAATCCGGGTGGCCAATCGTGAATACAGATTGGCCCGCATGATACCCATCCAGTCGCTGCTAAAGGCACAGCCGGCACGCCCTTTTTCCACGTTTTCAAAGCCCAGGGCGCTGATTTCCTCGAACAGGACGTCTTCAAGCCCTTGGGGGCAGGGAGCAAATACCCGGAATATTTCGGTGTGCTGGTACTGGGTTCTTTGTCTGCGTGGCTCTTTGCGAGGGTTTCTAGACGCTTCGTAGGACGAGTCACCCTTGACCACAGCGGGTTTGCGGGTGTTTTTTTGTGTATCGGGAAATTGCCCGATGGTTTCAGCGCCACGGCTTAAGCGGTCGGCAAGGCTGGGGCGATGCTTGGCATAGCCTGCGGTGCGGGGCAGGGGGCGTGACTGAATCTTGTTTTTGATGGTTTTGTCGGCGCTTGTGCTGGACTCGGCAAAACTGGCCAGTGCCACGTTGCGGGCACGTGCCCCTGAACGCAGGCGCGGCTTTTGGGATTCGCCTGCCGGGCTTTGTTCATTTTGGCCGGATGGCTTTTTTAGTACGAGCTTTTTGCGGGGTGGTGTGTTGTCTTCTGACATGTATATTGTTTTTTAAAAAGGTTTGATAATGACCAGCGCAACGATCAACAGCAGCAAAAAGACAGGTATCTCGTTAAACCAGCGGTAATAAACATGAGAGCGGGTGTTTTTGTGTTGTTCGAATTGCCGGTAAATACGGGCGCAGGAGTAATGATAGCCAAGCACACCAGCGACCAAAAGCAGTTTGGCGTGCATCCAGCCGTCGGTAAGACCGATTTTGAATTGGATCATCATCCACAGACCGAAGATGACGGCGGGAATGGCCAGTTTGTTGGTGAAACGCAGCAGGCGGGCAGCCATGCCCAGCATGGCCTGATACGTATCGGGATTTGTGGTTTGCGCCATGTTGACATAAATGCGTGGCAGGTAAAACAACCCGGCAAACCAGGAAGTGACAAAAACGATATGCAGGGTTTTAAGCCATAAGTACAACATTTTTTTCTCTTATTTGCGAAGTTGACCGTTACCGTTCAAGACCCATTTATAAGTGGTCAGGCCTTCAAGGCCGACAGGTCCGCGGGCATGCAGCCGGTTGGTGGAAATGCCGATTTCCGCACCCAGGCCATATTCAAAGCCATCGGCGAAAATGGTGGGCAGGTTGACATAGACCGAGCTTGAGTCAACCTGTCTTTGGAAGAGGCTGGCTTCGTGAATGCGTTCGGTAATAATGGATTCTGTATGGCCTGAACTGTGCCGTGCAATGTGCTCGATGGCCTGATCAAGGCTGTCCACCACGCGGATGGCCAGAATGGGTGCCAGGTATTCGGTATCCCAGTCCTCTTCGGTGGCCGGTTTGACGGCAGGAATCAGGGAGCGGGTTTTTTCGCAGCCGCGCAGCTCTACCTGGTGTTCGGCATAGGCCTGTGCCAGACGGGGTAATACTTCAGGGGCAATGGCGGCGTGCACCAGCAGGGTTTCCATGGTGCCACAAATACCATAGCGGAAGGTTTTGGCATGCAGGGCAATCTGAAAGGCTTTTTCGGGATCAGCGTACTGGTCAATATAAATGTGACAGTTGCCGTCCAGGTGCTTGATCAGGGGAACCCGGGCTTCTTCGCTAAGCCGCTTGATGAGGTTTTTGCCACCCCGGGGAATAATCACATCCACGTATTCGGTCATGGTAATCAGTTTGCCAACCGCGGCGCGGTCGGTGGTGCTGACAACCTGTACCACGGTTTCAGGCAAGCCGGCGTGTTCCAGGCCTTCACGAATGATATTGCCCAAGGCCAGGTTTGAATGAAAAGCTTCGCTGCCGCCGCGCAAGATAGTTGCATTGCCTGACTTCAGGCAAAGTGCGGCGGCATCAATCGTGACGTTGGGGCGCGATTCGTAAATGATGCCGATGACCCCCAGCGGTACGCGCATTTGGGCGATGTTGATGCCATTGGGCAGCACACGTGTGGCACTTAAGCTGCCTACCGGATCAGCCATGCCGGCAATCTGGTTGAGTCCGGTAGCCATTAAGCCGATGGCCTTGTCAGAAAGGGTCAGGCGGTCAAGCAGGGCAGGTTCCAGGTTGTTCTTGCGGGCATTTTCCAGGTCTTTGGCATTTTCGGTTTTTAGATAGTCGGCCTTTTCAAGCAAACGCTGTGCCATGAAGCGCAAAGCCGCCGACTTTTGTTCATCGCAGGCTTGCATGATGTATTTGGAAGCGTTGCGGGCCTGTGCGCCAATTTGCTCCATGAGCTGATCTACAGATTGGGTCATTGTTAAATATCTACCTTGTTATTCATAAGATGGCCGGATTGACGACCTTTAAGGCCAGACGGGTAATTTCTTCCCAGGCGTCGTCCATGCGGCCATTAACGGGATAGCCCTTGAAAAGGCGGTCTATGTCATGGGCGTGCTGGATCATGCCCATTAATTGCTTGAGTGAAAGCCGTTCAAGTGCCTGACGTATTAATTTATCGCGTGGCGGAAAAATATACAATTGCCTGAATAGTCCGGAGATGTTTTCACCTTGCTGACGGGCAGTTGCCAGCGTGTACAGGGTACGTATTTCCCGGGTCATGACGCCCAGTACCAGCGGCAGCGCCTCGCCTTCGGCTTTCAATCCCTGTATCATCCTGACCGTTCTTTGTCCATTGCCTTCAAGCATGGCATTGGACAGGGAAAAAACATCGTAACGGGCAACATCCAGAATGGCCTTTTCGATATCTTCCGCCTGGATTTGACCTTCGGGGTATAGCAGACCCAGCTTGAGAATTTCCTGATGAGCGGCAAACAGGTTGCCTTCTACCTTGTCGGTCATCCAGGCAAGCGTGGCGTCATCGACAGACTGATTTTGTTTTTTCAGGCGTTGTTTGATCCAGGCGGGCAATTGCTGGCGATCAATGTTGGCAATATTGACAACGGTAGCGGCTGCCAGCAACTGTTGGGCCCATTTGGTTTTGGCCGTGGTTTTGTCCAGTTTGGGCAGGCTGATAACGATAATGGTGTCGGTAATTTCACCTTTCTGGACCTGTGCTGCAAGATTGATAAGTGCCGTGGCACCGGTTTTACCGGGTTTGCCGGTGGGAATGGTGATTTCCAGGATTTTCAGATCGCCAAACAGGGAAATGCTTTGGGTGCATTCCTGAATGGCATTCCAGTTGCCATTGGCGTCAAGAATGAGGCTGGTTCGTTCGTTATACCCTTTGTCCCGGCAGGCCTGACGTATGCTGTCAACGGTTTCATTGCGTAGCAAGAGTTCATCGGAGCAGACACAATAAAGCGTATCCAGTGCGGTAGCAGACTGGATAATATGACTGGCAAACGAATCATGATTAAAGGTTTGCCCCATACTACTGCGCAGGTACAAAACCCGGCGTCGGGTTATGTTGCAGATAGGTCGTGATGACATCCGGGGATGTAATGCGACGGATCAGGCGGTCTGCGATGCTTTTTTCCATGTCTGTATACAATTGTGCCATTTCTTCCTGCTTGGCCGATGCATCATCTTCATCGTAAGGCAGCTGGCGGGTGGCCTCAATCCGTGAGGTTGGGATCAGTTCATTGCCATGACTGTCTGTCATGCTGAAGGTCAGAACCAGGTTGAGTTCGTATTCCTCGACCTTACCCTGGGCGTCCAGGGAAACCTCACGCCGTGAGCGGCTAAAATCCTCCTGAATCAGCTTTGCTTGTGCCAGGGCAGCATCGGCAGTGACGGTCGTACCGGGCGAGTTGGCCTGAATGGCACGCCAGACTCTTGAGCCAAAGGCGGAGTTTTGCGGGATATTGGTATACAGGGTGGAAAAAGGCAGTGGTGTGGGACCGCGCATTTTAAAGCCGCAGCCGGCAATGAGCAGACACAGCAGAACACCTGCTGCCAGTAACAGTTGTACACGTTTGGCATGTGGGAAGATGAAGCGTGCTTGTGTCTGCATTTTTTACTTATCCTACAATGTTGATCAGCTTGCCGGGAACAATGATGATCCTTTTGGGCGCACGGCCTTCAAGGAATTTCTCTACTGAATGATGTGCCATTGCCAGTTTTTCAATGTCTTCCTTGGGGGCTCCGTTAGGTACGTTAACCGAGCCGCGCAGTTTTCCATTGATTTGCAGCATCATTTCAATTTCATCGGCAATCAGCGCCTGTTCGTCAAGTTCCGGCCATGGTGCATCAAGCAGGTCACCGTGCTGCTGGGCATAGCCAAGCTCATTCCACAGATGCCAGGTAATATGCGGAACCACAGGGTAAAGCATGCGCAGCAGAATGCTGATTACTTCCTTGATGGCGGCATCGGCTTCGGGACCGGCTTCGAGTTTGGCGTCTTCAATCGCATTGAGCAGTTTCATGTTGGCAGAAACCACGGTGTTGTATTGAATGCGCTCGTAGTCGTAATTGGCCTGCTTGAGCAGGGAGTAAGCGATCCGGCGCAGTTCTTTCACGGCCTTGGGTGCGTTGCTCCAGTCGGGGGCAGTGGCAGGTGCACGGCTAATAATTTCTTTGTGGTTATAAGCCATGGCCCACAAACGCTTGAGGAAACGGTGAGAGCCTTCCACACCGGAGTCGGACCATTCCAGTGTTTGTTCTGGGGGGCTGGTAAACATGACAAACAGACGGGCGGTATCGGCACCCAAGGTGTCGATAAGGGCTTGCGGGTCTACCCCGTTGTTTTTGGACTTGGACATAGTGCCAATGCCGCCGTAGTCGACCGGTGAGTTGTCCTTGATCAGGCGGGCACCGATAATGCTGCCTTTTTCGTTGTAAATATTTTCAACTTCTTCTGGCCAGAAATATTCAATACCACCTTTTTCGTTTTTGCGAGAGTAGATGTGGTTAAGCACCATACCCTGGCAAAGCAGTTTCTTGAAAGGCTCGTCAAATTTGACCAGGCCCATGTCGCGCATGACTTTGGTCCAGAAGCGGGCATACAGCAAATGCAGCACGGCGTGTTCAATGCCGCCAATGTATTGGTCCATCGGCATCCAGTAGTCGTTGCGGGCATCAACCATGGCATTGTTGTTGCCGGGCGAAGTGTACCGCATGAAGTACCAGGAGGAGTCGATGAAAGTATCCATGGTGTCGGTTTCGCGACGGGCAGGCTTGCCACATTTGGGGCAGGCGCAAGACAGGAATGCTTCGTGCTTGTTAAGCGGATTGCCACTGCCATCGGGAATCAGCTCTTCGGGCAGTCTGACTGGCAGGTCTTTTTCGGGTACGGGAACCGGACCGCAGTCTGCGCAATGGATGATGGGAATGGGGGTACCCCAGTAACGTTGACGGGAAATGCCCCAGTCACGCAGGCGCCAGGTGGTTTGCTTTTCGCCCAGACCCTTGCCGGAAAGTACTTCGGCAACGGCATCGACAGCCTGTTGGTAGTTAAGGCCGTTGAACTGGCCTGAGTTGATGACAATGCCGTTTTGTTTGTCGGCATACCATTCCTGCCATTGTTCGGTTGAGTAGGGTTTGTCCTGAACCGAGATGACTTGTTTGATCGGCAACCGGTATTTCAGTGCAAAAGCGAAATCCCGCTCATCGTGGGCAGGTACGCCCATGACGGCGCCATCACCGTAGCTCATGAGGACATAATTACCAACCCAGATTTCAATCTGTTCATTGGTAATGGGGTGGGTCACGTACAGGCCGGTGGGCAACCCTTCTTTTTCACGGGTGGCCATTTCGACCTCGGTTGTGCCACCCAGCTTGCAGGTTTCGATGAAGGTCGCCAGGTCGGGGTTGTTTTGCGCGGCATGGGTAGCCAGCGGGTGCTCGGGGGCAACCGCACAGAAGGTAACGCCCATGATGGTGTCGGGGCGGGTGGTGAACACATACATGCGTCCATCCTGAATAAGCTGGCCTTCATTGTTTTTGATGTCATGGGTAAAGGCAAAACGGACCCCTTCGCTTTTGCCGATCCAGTTTTCCTGCATCAGGCGTACGCGCTCGGGCCAGCCGGGCAGATTGTGCTTGACTTCATGCAGCAGTTCTTCGGCGTAGTCGGTAATGCGCAGGTAGTAGCCGGGAATTTCACGTTTTTCAACCAGTGCACCCGAGCGCCAGCCGCGTCCATCAATGACCTGTTCATTGGCCAGCACGGTATTGTCGACCGGATCCCAGTTAACGGTTTGGGTTTTACGGTAGGCAATGCCTTTTTCAAGCATTTTCAGGAAGAACCATTGGTTCCATTTGTAGTAATCGGGGTCGCAGGCACACATTTCGCGTGACCAGTCGATGGCCAGTCCCATTGCCTGCATTTGTTTTTTCATGTAGGCAATGTTGTCGTAAGTCCATTTTGCGGGAGGGACCTTTGATTTGATGGCAGCATTTTCGGCCGGCATGCCGAAAGCGTCCCAGCCCATGGGCATGAGTACGTTGAATCCACGCATGCGCAGCTGGCGCGCCATCATATCGTTGATGGTGTAGTTACGGACATGGCCCATATGCAGCTTGCCGCTAGGGTAGGGCAGCATGGAGCAGGCATAAAACTTGGGTTTGTCGTTGCCGTTGCTGTCTTTGGCATGCTCGCTGACCAGATAGGCATTGGCATCTTGCCAGTTGCGTTGAGCGTTTTGTTCTACTTTTAGTGGGTTATATTGTTCCAACATGACTTTCTGCGGTAAAAAATGGGCCAGGGATAAATCCCGTAAAACGTATTATTATAAGTCTTTACTGATTTAAGTAGGTTGTTTTGCCACTTGGGATTGAATAGAAATAAAGGGGCCAGGACAGGGTTGCGGGCAGTGCCTTCAGTGGCGCAGGGTATTTAGGTGATCAATTCCGGCAATAGTGCCTTGAACGCTCCTGTCGCTCGGCGACTGGAGTTTGTGTTTCTGAGAATCTGTCTTACGTGATAGGTCACGGTTTCGTTCTTGATTCGAAGCAGCCTGGCAATATCGTTATTGCTCATGTCTGCCACGATACACCGGCTTATTTCCATTTGCCGTGGTGGGAGGGTTGGATGCATGGTGTTCAAATAATGACTGATGAGATTTTGTCTGATCAAATAGCGGGCGGAAAAAACCAGATGCCTTAGGGGGAACAGGTTTTGCCTGATTTCCTGCATCGAAACAGGATGGCAGGCCCTGAGCAGGGTTAGGGAGTTTTTTTTATGGCCGGAAATATTCCGGCACGGAAAATGCAGGCCGTGTAATTGTGGGAAGTCTTTAAGCAGTCTGGTCAGCTCGGGAGGATTGGAAAGCGCATGTCTGTTCCAGGAGAATGTTTGGTAATGGGCTGTTGAGTCGTTGTTGAGGCAGGCCAGTGGGTTTTTATTGAGCACAATGCCATCCTGCAGGTTTTTCAGGCTTGAATGGGGCAGATTGCTGGCGCACAGGAATTGTGATTCGGTATTATTGAAGGGAAAAGGCGTGTTCTGGATATAAATATAATATTCAAAATCGGCCTTTTGCAATGATTGTTCTAAAAACGCCTGCTGTTCTATTTGGTCAAATGGATCAAAGACGGCATCAAGGTTTTTATCGGTTGTCATTCTTGTTTCTCTTTTTGACAATATATGTTATGCATGGTTAATTTTTGTTAATATTAGCCTGCAAGCAGTGATGTGAGCCCGATAATGTCTGTTTGTTTGATTTATTTCAATAAATAAATTGAAATGATGAGCATTAGTGAATTATTTGAAAATGATTTTTCTGTTCAGGAAAATAAACAGGAGAGCAGACGTGCAATTGAGCAAAGCGCAGGTGGCCGGGATGGTGGCTGTTTTGTTGACGGGATGTGGCAGCGGTGAAATTTTATATGAGAAGACCGATGTCCATCTTATTCTTCCCTGTTATCAGAATGAAAGTGTGTGCCTGCAGAAAATGACAGACCGCTGTGTCAATACATTGTCGGGGAGGGTGATGGAGAGCGAAATAAGAGAGGAAGACGTGCCGGTCGCTTATGTCGTGTGCCGTCCCCCGCAAACGGACACCGGGGATCAGGCCGGTACCGCAAATTAAAAAACGCCCGTTCGGGCGTTTATGAATTCAGATGCTATCCTGAAGTGGAATTAGCACAGCCCAAGCTGGAATTTTTCTTCCAGATGTTGTTGGTGATGGGCCAGGAGGAGGGCGACGATGCGGTCCGGGTCGTCTTCAACCACGAACAGATCCATATCGCTGGGTGAAATATAGTGGTTGCCCAGCATTTGTTTTTTTATCCATTGCAGCAGACCATCCCAGAATTCGGTGCCCACCAAAATAATGGGGGCTTTATGGGCTTTTCCGGTCTGGATCAGGGTAAGCGCTTCGAAGAGCTCATCAAGGGTGCCAAACCCGCCCGGTAAAATGATATAACCAGAGCTGTTCATGAAAAATGTGGTTTTTCTTGAAACGAAATATTTGAAATAAATGCTTTGTGACTGAAACGGATTGTCTTTCTGTTCGTGCGGGAGCTTGATGTTGAGCCCAATGCTGGTGCCACCCGCTTCAAAACAGCCCTTGTTGGCGGCCTCCATAATGCCGGGACCTCCGCCTGAAATAATATGGAATCCGGTCTGTGCCAGTTTTTGGCTGATCTCAATCGTTTTACGATAGTAAGGAGAATCTGTTTTTGTGCGGGCACTTCCGAATATACTTACAGCTGCTGAAATATCTTTTAAATGATCGGCGGCATCTTGCAATTCAGCGGAAATTTCCCTGATTTGTCCCTGGATGGTCGCTGCTTTTGTTACTGACATGAAAAAAACCTTATTACTTGTTGATGGATCTAGCTATTTGTACCGGGCTTTCCATGCAATGCCTGATTTAAGAAATGCATTGGGTGAGCCAACCGGTGCCATTTATGGTGTCATCAATATGATGCGCAAAATCAACCAGGATTACCAGGCTGATTATGTTGCCTGCATTTTTGATGCAAAAGGCAAAACATTTCGTGATGATTTGTATCCTGAGTACAAAGGGCATCGTCCTCCCATGCCTGATGACCTTGCTTTGCAAATAGCGCCCATTCACAAGGCCATCAGCGCCATGGGGTGGCCTGTCATTGCAAAGCCCGGGGTCGAGGCGGATGACATTATTGCCACTTTAGCAGAAATTGCGACACAAAATGATGTCAAGACCATTATTTCAACAGGGGATAAGGATATCGCCCAGCTGGTTAATGGGCATGTCAGTATTGTTAATACAATGACCAATGAAACGCTGGATGTGGAAGGGGTGAAAAGCAAATTTGGCGTGTTACCCGAGCAAATTATCGATTATTTGATGCTGATTGGCGATTCGGTGGATAATGTACCCGGGGTGCCAAAAGTGGGACCGAAAACGGCGGTCAAGTGGCTCAGTGAATACGGCTCTCTTGATAAGCTGGTTGAAAATGCCGATAAGATAAAAGGGGTTGTTGGCAATAACCTGCGTGAAGCCATTCCCAATTTTGCACTTACCCGTCGGCTGATCACCATCAAGCGTGATTGTGAAATTGATGATTTTTTTACCGATATGTCTGATTTGGCGCGCAAGCCACAGGATTCGGAAACACTCAGGGAAATTTACGATCATTTTGGATTCCGTACCTGGTTACGTGAGTTGACCGGTGATGACCAGGCCGTGCCGCAACAGGATGCCAGGGTTGCCCATGATATTCCCGAGGCACCGGAAACCGTCGATTACGTGACGGTGGATACGCCCGAATTGCTGGAAGATTGTCTGGCACGGATCCAGGCCGCTTCGTTGGTGGCACTGGATACCGAAACCACTTCGCTGGACCCGATGGTGGCATCGCTGGTGGGGACTTCCATGTCCATTCATCCAGGGCAGGGGTGGTATATTCCGCTGGCCCATAAAGGGAATATGTTGGCCCAGCAACTGGATAAAGCCATGGTGCTTGAAAAACTGCGGCCATGGCTGGAAGACGACAATGCGGCCAAGGTGCTGCAAAACGCCAAATATGACACGCATGTATTTGCCAATGAAGGTATTGCGTTAAAAGGGATACAGGACGACACCATGTTGATGGCATATGTGCTCGAATCCCATCGCAGTGTTGGCATGCAAGACCTGGCGCAGCGTTATCTGGGGCGCAAAGGGGTGGATTACACGGATTTATGTGGCAAGGGTGCCCGTCAGATCGGTTTTGATGAGGTTGAAATTGAAAAAGCCTCTTTTTACGCCTGCGAAGATACCGATTTCACCTTGCAGTTGGCTGGTCTGATGCGTCCTTTGGTGGTGGCTGAAGAAGGACTTGACCGGATTTACCGGCTTGAGATGTGGGTTTCTGAAGTGTTGGCCAAAATCGAGCGTAATGGTGTCAAGATTGATGAAAAAGCCTTGCAGCAGCAAAGCCATGAAATTGGTTTGAAGCTGTTGGAGTTGGAAAATAAAGCATACGAATTGGCGGGTCAGCCGTTTAATCTGAACTCGCCCAAGCAGCTGGCCGAAATTTTATTTGAACGCATGCAATTGCCGGTTATCCGCAAAACGCCCAAGGGGGCACCCTCAACCGACGAAGAAGTGTTAACCAAGCTGGCCCAGGATTACCCGTTGCCGGCCACTTTGCTGGAGTACCGTGGGCTGGCCAAGCTTAAATCCACCTATACCGACAAATTACCCAAAATGATCAACCCCAAAACCGGCCGGGTGCATACCAATTATGCGCAGGCCGCGGTCATTACAGGTCGTCTGGCTTCTTCCGATCCCAACTTGCAGAATATTCCGGTGCGTACCGAGGAAGGGCGCCGGGTCAGAACCGCTTTTGTGCCCGAAAAAGGGGGCGTCATTATGTCGGCTGACTACTCACAAATTGAGTTGCGAGTGATGGCGCATGTGTCGGATGATGCCAACCTGCAATTGGCGTTCGCCCAAGGCAAGGATATTCACCGGGCAACTGCATCCGAAGTGTTTGGTACGCCATTGGACGAAGTAACCGCTGAGCAGCGTCGTGCTGCCAAGGCCATTAACTTTGGTCTGATTTACGGTATGGGGGCATTTGGATTGGCCAGCAACCTGGGTATTACTCGTGATGCGGCGCAATCTTACATTGACCGTTATTTTGAACGCTATCCCGGTGTGGCTACTTACATGGACCTTACCCGGGCCAAGGCCAATGAGCAGGGGTATGTGGAAACCGTTTTCGGGCGGCGTCTGTGGTTGCCTGAAATCAAGGGGGCCAAAGGGCCACGTAAAGCAGCGGCAGAAAGGGCGGCCATTAACGCGCCCATGCAGGGCACGGCGGCTGACCTGATTAAAATGGCCATGGTGGCCGTGCAGGAATGGATAGAAAAGGAAAACCTGAAAACCATGATCATCATGCAGGTGCATGATGAATTGGTGCTGGAAGTGCCGCAAGATGAAGTGGATTTGGTCAAGTCCAGGTTGCCTGAACTTATGTGTGGCGTGGCGGAGCTGAAGGTGCCGTTGGTGGCTGAAGTGGGGATGGGTCCCAATTGGGAGCAGGCCCATTAAATAGGCCGTAGACAGGCTCAAAGCCGATATGCTTTGTCTGTACCATGATAAAACAGCGCTCCGGTTTATAAGCCGGAGCGCTGTTTTTTTGCGTTGGTTGAGTTGCCAACGCTTTGGGTACGATTGCGCCCAAAGCGTGATAGAGCGGGTAATTATTTATTTGACAACCCGGGCACGCAATGCATTGATGCGGTGCTCGATAGGCGGGTGGGTGGAGAACAGGGCAGCCACATTGACTTTGCCACTAATGCCCGAAGCGTTCAATTGCTGGGGCAGTTCACCGGGGGTGAGGCCGCCCAGACGGGCAAGGGCATGAATCATCGGGTCGGCTGAGCCCAGGAGCTGGGCCGCGCCGGCATCGGCACGGTATTCACGCTGACGGGAGAACCAGGCAACAATGATGGAAGCCAGGATGCCAAAGACAATCTCACAGACGATGACGGAAATGTAGTAACCAATTCCGACATCACGTTCATTTTTCAGGATGACCCGGTCAACGACATAACCCACAATGCGTGACAGGAAAACGACAAAGGTATTGACGACACCCTGAATAAGCGTAAGCGTTACCATGTCACCATTGGCCACGTGGGCGACTTCGTGGCCCAGAACTGCGGCGACCTCTTCCTCGGTCATGCTGTTGAGCAGGCCGGTGGAAACGGCTACCAGCGCATCATTTTTGAAGGCACCGGTGGCAAAGGCATTCGGATCTCCTTCATAAATGGCCACTTCAGGATGGCCAATGCCCGCACGGTCGGCCAGTTGATGAACGGTATCAACCAGCCAGGCTTCCGTGCTGTTGGCGGGAGCGGCAGGGTTAATGACGCGGGCACCCGTGCTCCATTTTGCCATGGGTTTGCTAATTAGCAGGGAGATGATGGAGCCGGTAAAGCCGACAACGGCAGAGAAGGCCAGCAATTGCGTCATGTCCAGGCCTTCAGCCGTGATGAAGCGGTTGATGCCCAGGATATTTAGCGTGACACCCAGCACAACCATAACGGCCAGGTTGGTCATAAGAAATAGAAAAATGCGTTTCATAAGGGTTTAAGTCTTTTAATCTAACTGTTTTCGGAAATGAGCTGCATCATAATATAGTTTAAATAAAATGATTAATACAGCGATATTGATTTGTTTAATAATTATATAAGGTGATTTCCCGTCATTTAAAGGGACCTTGGGTATAGAATGATGATTTTCTTATTTCAGAATGTTCCTTTCAGGGTCAGATAGGCTATGCAATCGTTGTGGATGCTGCTGGCGGCATTAATGTTCGCCATTATGGGTACTTGTATCAAGCTGTCTTATGAGATGGGCTCAAGCCTGCCTCTTGTTGTGATAGCCCGCGGGTTGCCTTCCATTGTAGCGATTGTGTTGTGGGCGCTGTTAAGCCACCAGTCCCTGAAGCCGAAAAGTGTTAAATTGCATGTTTTACGTAATCTGTTTGGCGTAACGTCCCTGTGGATGGGGTTTTATGGTTATTCCGTCCTGCCGTTATCAACCAGTGCCAGTCTTAACTATACCTCTCCGCTGTTTATTGCCGGTTATGTGTTTTTCAGCAACAAGGGCCCGAAAGATTCGCTGCGTCTGCTGTCGGTCATTTTGGGTTTTCTGGGGGTGTTGCTGGTGTTGCGCCCCAGCATCACTGAAGACCAGTGGTTTGCTGCTTCACTGGGCCTGATGTCTGGGGCATTTGGGGGTATAGCCATGTTGCAGATCAAAGCGTTGGGGGCAATTGGAGAGCCGATCTGGAGAACCGTTTTCTACTTTTCACTGATTGTGGTGTTAACCGGTTTTCTTGGCTTGAAGGCGCATGGTTATGGGGAACCCAATCTCACCACCTGGCTGGCACTTTTCGGGGTGGGCGTTAGCGGACTGATCGGACAGCTTGCACTTACCCGTGCCTTTGGTCAGGGTTCTCCGATTCTGACTGCGGCTTTGCAATACAGTACCATTATATTTGCAGCTATACTGGGTATCGTTTTCTGGGGAGATATCCCCGATTTGCTGGCCTGGATAGGCATGGGGCTGATTATTTTGGCCGGACTGCTGTCTGCCTGGAGAACCATGCAACTGGCAGAGGCCGCCCGATCCCGGAAAAAAATGGCTGAGACCTGAATTTGATGATTTTTTGAACTATCTGGAGCAAGAAAGTGGAACCCTTAATTTCAGCACTCGAGTTGCAAGATTTATTAAATGATGATGATAGCCTGATTCTCCTGGATGCCAGGCATGATCTGGCCAACCATCAGTTGGGCAGGGAGCAATATCTCGAGGGACATATTCCGGGCGCCATTTTCCTTGATCATGAAATTGACCTGTGCGGGCTCAAAACAGGAAAAAATGGGCGGCATCCCTTGCCTGAACGTGAGGAGTTTATCCGGTTACTAGGTAACCTGGGTATTGATCCTCAGGCCAATATTGTGGTCTATGACGCCAGGGACAGCATGTTTGCCGCTCATTTATGGTGGATGTTGCGCTGGGCGGGTTGCACCAAGGTCAGGGTGCTTAACGGTGGCTGGAGTGCCTGGGGCCAGATTAGCGGTGATATTGAGCGTGAAAAACCGGCACCGCGTGCGCCTGTTGTGTGGGAGTCTGGGGCCACTGGCATGCCGGTGGTGGATGCCAATGCGGTACTGGCCAATATCAATCAGCCTGTTTTTACGGTTATCGATGCGCGTGCTGAAAACCGTTTCCGTGGTGAAAATGAAACCATTGATCCAGTTGCCGGGCATATTCCCGGAGCGATAAATTGGCCATTTTCCCGTAATCTGGATAGTGATGGTTTCTTTCTTCCCGTTGACGAGCTTAAGTCCGGTTTTGCACAATTGCTTGGCAACAACAAGCCGGAGCAGATTGTTCACCAGTGTGGTTCCGGAATCAGTGCCTGCCATAACCTGCTGGCCATGGAAGTGGCGGGTTTAACGGGATCTGCGCTTTACCCCGGGTCCTGGAGCGAATGGTGCAGTGACAGTTCCAGGCCTGTTGCGGTTGGCTAGGCATTAAATACGCGCAATTACATGCACCGATAAAAAAACCCTTGAAAGCGGTTTCCTTTCAAGGGGGGGGTATTTTTTAAGTTTAAAATGATTTTTTTCTGTGACCGGCTAATTAATGATTCATGATGCGGTTGTACCACTCATGAAAATGTTGCATGCCATCTTCCAGTGGAGACTGGTATGGGCCTGTTTCGCTGGTGTTGCGTTTGAGCAGGGCCAGGCGACCGGCATCCATGCGCTCGGCAATCTCATCATCTTCAATCGCGGTTTCCATATAGGCGGCCCGCTGGGCTTCGATAAAATCGCGCTCAAACATGACGATTTCTTCGGGATAATAAAACTCGACGATGTTGACGGTTTTTTGTGGGTTGACAGGATACAGCGTGGATAAAACCAGCACATGGGGGTAAAGCTCTATCATGTGGGTGGGATAGTAAGTGACCCAGATGGCGCCAAAGTCGGGTTGCTCGCCCTGGCGGAACTTAAGCAACTCATTGTGCCATTTTTTATAGACCTCGGATCCGGGATTGGCCAGCGCCTGATGGGTGCCTACATGTTGCGCACTGAACCAGTCTGCGAACTCCCACTGAAGATCGTCACAGGTGACGAATTTGCCCAATCCAGGATGAAAGGGCGCAACATGGTAGTCTTCGAGGTAGACTTCAATGAAGGTTTTCCAGTTATAGTTGCACTCATGTACTTCGACATGATCCAGAACGTAATCGGAAAAATCGAACTCGGGCTTGGAAAAAAGCCGGGCAAGATCCGTCGCAGGGTCGCGCGGGCCTTCAAAAAGCAGGCCATGACAGTTTGACAGCGGGAATCTTTGCAGGTTTTTGCAAGGTTTTTCGCCAAATTGCGGAGCGCCCAGCAAGGTTCCCTGGTTGTCATAAGTCCAGCGGTGCAGGGGGCAGACAATATTGCCACCATTTTCTTGCAGATTGCCATGATTCTTGACGGCACCGGTTACATTGCCGGCTTCCCCGCCCAGCATGATGGCCTGGCGGTGGCGGCAAACGTTGGATAACAATTCGGGGCCGTTTTTGTTGCGAACCAGAATTCGTCCGGCCTGTTCCTGAACCAGGGTTCTCCAGTCTCCGATGTTGGGTACCATTTTCTCGTTCCCCACATAACAGGCGGACTGTCTGAAAATTTGTTCCTGTTCCCTGGCAAAGACGTTTTCGTCAAAATAAACATGTACCGGTAATTGGGTTTGCGCCGGTTCAACATGTTTCATGGATGCAATTACTGACATTTTGTGGATCCCCCGCTTATATATAATAAAGCCGCCTCACCAAGGGTCATGAGCCGGCAAATTGTTGAAATAGAAAGTAGCGCTAAATTGTACAGAAAATTCAATGCCTTAATAATAAAAAAAGTAAGGGAGGTTATTATTTTTTTGGGCTCGTAAAAAAGGCGCAGATTGAAAAATACGTAAAACTCTTAAAATATGGCCCTTGGCAGGCCATGATTTCGTACAATACCAGATTATTTGAATTTTTCTGGAGTGCCCCTTGTCAGAATCAACCGAAAAACTGGATGTCATTGATTTGCCTAAGGATTTTGAGTCTGCCCTGAAAGAGCTTGAAGAGATTGTACAGTCAATGGAAAGCGATGTGCTTTCCCTGGAAGCCTCTTTGAAAGCCTATGAAAGGGGGGTGGCGCTGGCGCGGGTTTGTCAGGAGCGCCTGGATGCCGCGGAACAACAGGTGCAGGTGCTTCAGAACAATTTGTTGCGCCCGGCACAAATCGAGGTTGAATAGACAATGAGTACAGGTTCAATGTGTTTTCAGGACTGGCTGCTTGCTTGTGTCAACAATGTGGAAACGGCACTCGAGAAGGCGCTTCCCGGTGCTAACGAGGTACCGCTCGAGTTGCATGAAGCCATGCGCTATGCCACCTTGGGGGGGGGCAAAAGAATTCGTGCCACGCTGGTCTATGCGGCAGGAAGGGCTGCCTTGCAACAGGGCGTTGCGATAGATTCATATAGCCATGCGCTTGACAAGGCTGCCGCGGCCGTTGAACTGATTCATGCTTACTCCCTGGTTCATGATGATTTACCCTGCATGGATAATGATGTCCTGCGCAGGGGGCAACCTACGGTGCATGTGCGGTTTGGTGAGGCTACTGCGATGTTGGCGGGTGATGCCCTGCAACCGCTGGCTTTTGCCGAGCTTGCGCAAATGCCGGTAGCGCCTGCCCTGGTGGTACAGGCTGTGCAGGTGCTTGGGCGGGTAGCTGGCAGCCTGGGAATGGTGGGGGGGCAGGCCATTGATTTGGCCAGTGTTAATCAGACACTGACCCTTGATCAGCTGCAATTCATGCATCGCCTGAAAACCGGGGCGCTTATCGAAGGCAGTGTTTTGCTGGGGGCTATTGTTACCGGTGCCACCTCTGAAACCAGGCGTGCGCTGGAAACATACGGCTCTGCCATTGGGTTGGCCTTCCAGATTGTCGATGATATTCTTGATGTCACGGTTGACACAGAAGGCTTGGGTAAAACAGCTGGCAAGGATGCCGAAGAAAACAAACCCACCTATGTCTCGATTATGGGTCTTGAAGAGTCTCGGGATTTTGCCCGGAAATTGTATGAAGTGGCTATCGAAGCCATTAAACCATTAGGTGATTCTGCCGTTCGACTCAAAGAGTTGGCCGATTTCATTATTCACCGCAGTTATTGATGTGAAGCGTATTAATGTCAAATTTTCTAGAAAAGCTCAACACGCCCGATGATGTCAGAAAACTAAGCCGTTCAGAGCTCGAGCAGGCGGCCAGCGAGCTTCGGTCTTTTATTATTCACTCGGTATCCAGAACGGGAGGTCATCTGTCGTCCAATCTTGGAACGGTAGAGCTTACGCTTGCGCTTCACTATGTGTTTAATACACCGCATGACCGGATCATCTGGGATGTCGGGCACCAGTCCTACCCGCATAAAATTCTTACCGGGCGACGTGAGGGGATGGCACATTTACGCCAGGAAGGTGGTATTTCGGGCTTTCCCAAACGTAGCGAATCAGAATACGATGCTTTTGGTACCGCCCATTCTTCCACGTCCATTTCGGCCGCCTTGGGAATGGCCGTGGCTTCACGTAATCTGCAAATAGAGCGTCAGCACATTGCCGTCATTGGCGATGGTTCCATGACGGCGGGCATGGCCTACGAGGCGTTGAATAATGCCGGTGTCACCCCTGGCATTAATCTGCTGGTTATTCTTAACGACAATGATATGTCCATATCCCCTCCGGTGGGGGCGCTTAACAAGTATCTGGCCAGGTTGCTGTCGGGGGCGCTTTATCAGGAAGCCCGCAGTGTAGGCAAGGCGGTATTGGGGCAGTTTCCTTCTCCGGTCATGGAAATGGCCCGTAAAATGAAAGGGCATGCCAAAGGTATATTGGGGGCGGCTACCTGGTTTGAGGAGTTCGGCTTTAATTATGTGGGTCCCATAGATGGCCATGACCTGGATGCGCTGGTGCCCACCTTGCAAAATCTGCGCCAAATGGGTGGTTTGCAATTCCTGCATGTGGTTACCAAAAAAGGGCAGGGTTATAAAATGGCCGAGGCCGACCCTATCCTGTATCATGGACCCGGCAAATTTGACCCCGAAGTGGGTATCCAGAAACCTGCCAAGCCGGGCAAACAAACCTTTACCCAGGTTTTTGGGCATTGGTTGTGCGATATGGCCTCGCAAGACGAAAAGCTGGTTGGTATCACGCCAGCCATGCGGGAAGGCAGCGGGATGGTCGAGTTTGAAAAACGCTTTCCGAACCGTTATTTCGATGTGGGCATTGCCGAACAGCATTCGGTCACTTTTGCGGCCGGTATCGCCTGTGAAGGCCTTAAACCTGTCCTGGCTATTTATTCAACCTTCCTGCAAAGGGGGTATGATCAACTGATTCACGATGTTGCCCTGCAAAATCTGGATGTAACTTTTGCCCTGGACCGGGCGGGGCTGGTGGGGGCCGATGGCGCCACCCATGCCGGCAACTATGATATTGCTTTTTTGCGTTGCATTCCCAATATGGTGGTGGCCGTTCCTTCTGATGAAAATGAGGCGCGGTTGTTGCTGAATACCTGTTACCACTATCAAGGGCCGGCCTCAGTGCGTTATCCCAGGGGTGCAGGTGCGGGAGCAAATGTCAGTGACACGCTTGATCCTGTCGAACTGGGCAAGGGTGTGGTGCGTCGTGAGGGTTCGCGTCTGGCGATTCTGGCTTTTGGGCCTTTGCTGCATGCAGCCTTGCCGGTTGCCGAGAAATTGAATGCAACGCTGGTTGATATGCGTTTTGTAAAACCGATTGATGCAGAACTGGTCAAACAGTTGGCAGCGTCACATGAAGTGTTTGTGACACTGGAAGAAGGTAGTGTAATGGGGGGTGCTGGTAGCGCCGTTGCTGAGCTTATGAGCGCGTTTGGGCTCAGTAAACCCATTTTGCAGCTTGGCTTGCCTGATCGTTTTATCGATCACGGTGATCAGGCTGCGCTTTTGAAGGGTGTGGGCCTTGATTCTGATGGAATCGAGGCATCAATCCACGCACGTTTTAAATCCGTTTTGAATATTACTTAGGTTTTTAATATATGAATTCCATGATTGGCTCGGACGAGTTGATGCCCGACGTGCAAAGTTCCCAGGACTTGCGTCATATACCAATTGAACGCGTAGGAATCAGACGTGTAAAACATCCCATGCTGGTGCAGGCTGCTGATGGTTCAGTGCAGCCCACCATTGCTGAATGGACACTTACCGTATTTTTACCCGAAGACGAAAAAGGGACACATATGTCCCGCTTCGTGGCGCTGCTTGAGCGCTATCGCTCACAAGCCATGACTATTGAGCTTTTCAAGGACATGGCTCGCGAGATGCTGCCTTTGTTGCATGCTGAAAAAGGTGATCTGACCGTTTCTTTCCCGTATTTTATTAACAAGAGTGCACCGGTTTCAGGCGTTGAAAGCCTGATGGATTACCAAGTGACCTGGTTTGCGGTTGCCCGTGGCAATGAGGTCGAGTTCGAATTTAATGTGGTTGTGCCGGTCATGAGTCTGTGTCCGTGCTCTAAAGCCATTTCCGCTTATGGTGCCCACAACCAGCGCTCACACATTACCGTTCAGCTGGTTGCAGATAGTGCGTATACGATGGAATCGGTCATTAAAACCGTTGAAAAACAGGCTTCCTGCGAATTGTGGGGCTTGTTGAAACGCCCGGATGAAAAGTATGTCACTGAACACTCTTACGATAATCCCAAGTTCGTTGAAGACCTGATTCGTGACGTGGCAGCCAATATCCGGAAAATTCCCCAGCTCAGGCGCTATAAAATCGAAGCTGAAAACTTTGAATCCATTCATAATCATTCGGCTTACGCAGTAATCGAAGGATGATGATCGCACTTTGTCGCGGGTTTGCGACAAAGTGTGGGTGGCCTTTTCAGGTATTTAAAAACAGAACGAAATCTGAATAATTTTTTGTTTGTTTTTAAGAATTATGTTATATTTAACGGTTTCTTGCTCGACTTATGCTTTGTGGCGGGTTTAATTTGGTGTTTTTGAATTGAATCGGGTGGCAAAAGCATGGGCGGGCTGTCAGTTGCCATTTATGTTAATGGCAAGATATCCTTAAGGAGTTATTATGCGTCACTACGAAGTAGTGTTTATCGTGCACCCGGACCAAAGTGAACAGGTCCCTGCAATGATCGAACGTTATCAAGCTTTGGTAACAGGCAACAATGGTGTTGTCCACCGTCTTGAAGACTGGGGTCGTCGTCAGTTGGCATACCCAATTCAAAAACTGGTTAAAGCCCATTACGTGTGTATGAACATCGAGTGCAACCAGGAAACGCTTGACGAGCTGGAACACTCTTTCCGCTACAACGATGCTGTTTTACGCAACCTGGTTATCAAAACCAGTAAAGCGCACACAGATGCATCTATCATGATGAAATCTGTCGAGCGTGAAGAAGCGCGTAAAGCAACTGCCGAGTCATCTGCAGAGCAGGATAGCGAAGAGTAATCAGCTGGTTATTGTTTGTGAACCAGGTTCAATTGCAAGCCAGGCTACTGGAGGTCAAGCCGTTAAGGCATACACCGGCGGGCTTGCCGGCACTGGATCTTGTGCTTCAGCATCAATCGGAAATCATTGAAGCTTCACATCCACGCATGATTGAGTTGATCATTCATGCAAGAGTACTCGGAGAAACCGCTATGGTGATGTCGGGTCTTGCATTGGGAAGTGAAGTGCGTGTCAAGGGCTTTTTGGCTCAGGCGCGTAAAAATTCCGGACGTGTCATTCTGCATATCCAGAGCGTCCAGTTTCCATCAAATGCTGTTGCAATGGTTCACCCTACTGTCTGAAATACTTAAGTTCAGGGCATAAAGCTCTTTTATGAATTCGAGGCCCAGGCCTCACACACGAATAAAGGCACAAATCATGGCTTTCATGAAAAAAGGCAAGGACAAACGCAGCAAATTCACGCAGCAAAATCCATTGTTCAAACGTCGTAAATTCTGCCGCTTTACAGCAGCAGGTGTTGAAGAAGTCGATTACAAAGATGTCGATACATTGCGCGACTTCATTACAGAAACTGGCAAAATCATTCCTGCCCGTTTAACAGGTACAAAAGCAAACTACCAGCGCCAGCTTGATACAGCTATCAAGCGTGCCCGTTTCCTGGCTTTGCTTCCATACACTGACAACCACAAATAATTAAGGATTATTAATCATGCAAGTTATTTTGCTAGAAAAAATCGGCAATTTGGGTAACCTGGGTGAGGTTGTTCGTGTTCGTGACGGTTACGCACGCAATTTCCTGATCCCTCAGAAAAAAGCCCGCCGCGCGACAGAAGCCGCATTGAAAGAGTTCGAGGCACGTCGTGCAGAACTGGAAAAAGCACAGGCTGAAAAACTGGCAGCTGCACAAGCTGTTTGTGAAAAACTGAACGGTTTTGTCCTGACCATCAACCAGAAAGCCGGTGTGGACGGTCGTCTGTTCGGTTCTGTTACCAACATGGATATTGCTGCCGCCCTGGTTGCTGCCGGTTTTGAGTCTGTTGAGAAACAACAGGTTCGTTTGCTGGATGGTGCCCTGAAAGCTGTTGGAGAGTATCCTGTTCAGGTTCACCTGCATGCAGACGTTAATGCTGAAATCACCGTTGCAGTTCAAGGTGATATGGCTTAACAGACAGCTTTTTAAAACTGTCAAGCTTGTAAAAGCCGGCAATAGCCGGCTTTTTTACGTATATACTTGGAGGTTGCATCGGATAATATTATCCTTGTATTTTGCATCTTCTTTCTTTACGCGCAAGCTTTGCGCGCATCGTTCAACACGTCCCATATTGTAAACAGCATGAATGTAGTCGACCCTCAAATTGAATCACTTCGCCTGCCTCCTCATTCCATAGAGGCCGAGCAGTCGGTGCTGGGTGGTTTGTTATTGGATAACTCGGCACTTGAGTATATTTCGGATATTCTGAGTGAAGATGATTTTTATCGTCATGATCATCGTGTCATTTGGCGTCATGTCTGTAAAATCATAAACCTGGACAGGCCGGCAGACGTCGTCACTATTTACGAATCCCTGGAAACCGAAGGCAAGGCAGAGGAAATAGGTGGTCTGGCTTATCTGAATGCCCTGGCCCAGAATACGCCTTCGGCTGCCAATATTCGGCGTTATGCGGAAATTGTCCGCGAACGGGCCATGTTGCGAAAACTGGTTAGTATTGCCGATGAAATTGCCTCCGAGGCCCTGAACCCCAAAGGCAAGGAAGCGCGTCAGTTACTGGATGAGGCAGAGGCCCGGATTTTCAAGATCGCTCAAGAGGGTACCCGCAGCGAGAATGATTTCCATGAAATGAGCAAGTTGCTGATTGATGTGGTGGATCGGATCGATGAACTGGCACATCGCGACAATGTCTCGGATGTGACGGGTGTACCGACCGGATTTGTGGATCTTGATCGGAAAACCTCTGGCATGCACCCCGGCGATCTCATTATTGTTGCGGGCCGTCCATCCATGGGTAAAACCTCGTTTTCCATGAATATTGGTGAGCACGTGGCTATTGACCAGGGCTTGCCGGTGGCGGTTTTTTCCATGGAAATGGGCGCGGTTCAGCTGGCGGCCCGTATGCTGGGCTCGGTGGGGCGTCTTGATCAGCAACGTATGCGTACCGGGCGCCTGCTGGACGATGACTGGCCAAAAATCACCCATGCCATGCAGTTGATGCAAAATGCGCAGATTTTCATCGATGAAACGCCAGGCTTGAACCCCATTGATCTTCGTGCCCGTGCCCGACGGCTTACCCGTAAATGCGGCCAACTGGGCGTAATTATTATCGACTACCTGCAGTTGATGTCAGGCAGCGGCAGTGGTGGCAAGAACGAAAACAGGACAGCTGAAATTTCTGAAATCAGTCGCTCTTTGAAGGGGCTGGCACGTGAGCTGAACTGTCCGGTGATTGCGTTGTCCCAGCTTAACCGCAGTCTTGAACAGCGAACCAATAAACGACCCATCATGAGTGACCTGCGTGAATCAGGAGCGATTGAGCAGGATGCCGATTTAATTCTGTTTATCTATCGTGATGAGGTTTATCACCCGGAAACCCCGGATAAGGGGACGGCCGAGATCATTATTGGCAAGCAGCGGAATGGACCTATCGGTACCGTGAAAATGACCTTTGCCGGTGAAAGCACCAAGTTTCTTAATTATATGGGTTCCGGTGACAGCTTTATTGCGGATTAAGCCTGCCTGAAATATGGGTGGCAGCAGAATTGGGTACCCATAATAAAACCTGCGAACGAAAGATCGCAGGTTTTATTTTTATACCACAATAATAATTCAGGGGTGCAATTATTTCCTATAGTGCATCGCTGGCGTAGTCGGCCAGGCGTGAGCGCTCACCTTTTTGCAGGGTGACATGCCCTGAATGGGACCATCCTTTAAAGCGGTCCACCACATAGGTCAGTCCTGAACTGCCTTCGGTTAAATAAGGGGTGTCAATTTGGGCGATATTACCCAGGCACACAATCTTGGTGCCAGGACCTGCCCGCGTAATGAGGGTTTTCATTTGTTTGGGTGTCAGGTTCTGGGCCTCATCAATAATGAGAAATTTATTCAGGAAAGTGCGTCCACGCATGAAGTTAAGCGATTTGACCTTGATATGCGATTTGATGAATTCTTTGCTGGCGCTGCGATCCCAGTCACCGGCTTCTGTGTGAATGCCGGAATTCAGGAATTCCAGGTTGTCTTCAAGGGCGCCCATCCAGGGTTGCATTTTTTCTTCTTCAGTTCCGGGCAAAAAGCCAATGTCTTCACCCACGGGAACAGTGACCCTGGTCATGATGATTTCGCTATAACGTTTTGTTTCAAGTACCTGTGTAAGCCCTGATGCCAATGCAAGAAGTGTTTTTCCTGTGCCTGCCTGGCCCAGAAGAGAAACAAAATCACAGTCGGGATTCATGAGCAGATTGAGGGCAAAGTTCTGTTCACGATTGCGTGCCGTGACTCCCCAGACATTATTCTTTTTATGCGTGTAGTCGCGCAAAGTGGCTAACACAGCGGTTTTACCGCTCACTTCCTTGACTTGTGCATATAAAGGGGTGTCGCCTTCAAGATATACAAATTCATTGATAATGAATTCGGGGCACAGCGGCCCTTTGATCTTGTAGTAGGTGGTGCCTCCTTGCATCCAGGATTCCACATCTTTACCATGCCGAGACCAGAAGTTGGCCGGCAATTGCATAATGCCATCGTACAGCAGGTCTGAGTCTTCAAGTGAGTGGTCGTTCAGGTAGTCCTCGGCTTCCATGCCAAGGGCGCGTGCCTTCAGACGCATGTTGATGTCTTTGGAGACCAGAATGACCTGTCGTTTGGGGTGTTGCTTTTGCAGGGTTTGCACGACACTCAGGATCATATTGTCAGCCTTGCCGGTGGGCAGGCTGATGCCCAGATCGCTTTCCATGTTTGAAGTCTGGAACAGCAGCAGGCCGGTTGCATCCTTATTGCCCAAGACATCCAGCCTCATGCCATGCAGGATATCGTCGGTTTCGGCCGCCAGGGCATCCAGGGAGCGGCTGACCTGCCGGGCATTACGGGCAACTTCAGTCATGCCTTTTTTATGATGATCCAGCTCTTCGAGGGTCATCATGGGCAGGAAAATATCGTGCTCCTGAAAACGGAACAGCGAAGAGGGGTCGTGTAACAATACATTGGTATCGAGTACAAACAGTTTTTTGGTTTCCGTAGTGGCGGTGTTTGTTGTTTTGCGGGTTGTTTTTTTTGTCGCCTGGTTTTTTGTTGCCGTGGTTTTGGTGGTGCCTGGCGCGGCTTGTTTGCTTTCCACGCTTTCGCTCACGCTCTTGGTTGCAGTTTTACCGGCGGCGGTTGTGGTGGCCGGGCGTGAGGTTTTTGCTGCTTGGGCAACATCAGCCACGACTTCGGTTGCCGCAGCCGTGGCCTTGGTGGCACTGGCTTTGGGGCGTGCACGGGCTGCCGTGGCGGTTGCCCTGGGTTTGGGTGTGGCGATGGTGTTAATATCAATCGTATCGGCAGGTTTCGTAGGCAACTTGGGTAGTGGCATTCGTTATACTCTTGTTCCGGGTTTGCCTGCATGCACAGGCATGCAGTAAATGGGTTGGCTTAGTGGGTGGCAATGTCCTTGACGGCTTCAAGTACCATGTCGGCATGGCCGGGTACTTTCAGGCCGCGCCACGCCTGCACCAGAATTCCCTGGCTGTTGATCAGGAAGGTGCTGCGTTCAATGCCCCTGACCTGTTTGCCATACATGTTCTTCAGTTTCATGACACCAAATTGCGTACATAATTGCTCTTCAGGATCGGCAATCAGGGGGAAGGGCAATTCATGTTTGTTACTGAAATTGGTGTGTGTTTTCAGGGAGTCGCGTGAAACACCAATAATTTCCGTATTCAACGCCTGGAACTGCTCATATCGGTCACGAAAGTCCTGGGCTTCAACGGTGCATCCGGGCGTGTTGTCTTTCGGGTAAAAATACAGGACGACATTTTTGCCCTTGAGTGCATTCAGGTCAATGGGCCCCAGATGGCTTTCCGCCTTGAATGCCGGTGCTTTTTCTCCCACAACGGGTAAATCACTCATTCAATTATTTCCTTTGTCTTCGTTCAACATTAGTGCGACGGCAACATTGCGTCCTTCTGACATTAACACATTATAGGTGCGTGCTGCAGCCTGTGAATCCATGCATTCAATGCCAATTCCGGCTTTTAATAAGGGAGCCAGTATTTGGGGTGAAATAAACACCTGTTTTGCACCGGTTCCAACAAGCAGGATATCAGGGGCATTATCATAAGAGGCAGGGGCGTTATCGTCCAGAAAATCCAGGGCACTGGCGTGTTTGGCAGTCACACCGGCAGCCAGTTCCAGCAACTCGGTCGTGATGTCCGAAACTTTTGTGACCGGCCAGGTGTTTATTGGACCCTCGGGTTTGAAACAGATGGCGTTTTCATAGCGGATATCGTTAACATCAATATGACTGTCACCATATCGCGTAACGGTATTCAAAGCAGAGCGTTCAACTTTCTGTAATTGCACTTTTTCTCCTTATGCGTACTAATCATATTCTATCTATATTTCATGTTTGTGATGGCTGGACGGACATCATGGCAATTGAATGCCTGTTATGTGATTATCGATCTATTCCTGCATTAAAATGGAAAAAAGATGTTTTTATACAAATTTTTACCTAACCGCCCAAAACTATTTGATCATGCAGTTCATATGCGCTAGATTAATAGGTTTTATTGCGTTTTATTTATTTTTGTTTAAAAAGGTGTTGGCCATGAGGCATTTTCCACGTATAGAGCGACTTCCTCCGTATGTTTTCAATATCACCGGAGAGCTTAAAATGGCGGCGCGCCGGCGTGGCGAAGATATTATCGATATGTCCATGGGTAACCCGGACGGCCCCACTCCCGAGCACATTGTCAAGAAAATGGTAGAGGCGGCCGAACGACCCAATACGCATGGTTATTCGGTTTCCAAGGGGATTCCGCGTTTGCGCAAGGCCATCACCGACTGGTATTTACATCGCTATCAAATTTCTTTTGATCCCGACAAGGAAGCGATTGTCACTATTGGTTCCAAAGAGGGTCTGGCACATTTAATGCTGGCGACTCTTGATCGTGGCGATACCGTTCTTGTGCCCAACCCCAGTTATCCCATTCATATTTATGGTGCGGTCATTGCGGGTGCCAATATCCGCTCCGTGCCCATGACACCCGGCACCGACTTCTTTGAGGAAATCGAAAAGGCGGTGCGTGAATCCATTCCCAAGCCCAAAATGATGATTCTGGGCTTTCCCAGCAACCCAACCGCACAATGCGTGGATTTGCCGTTTTTTGAGCGCGTGGTAAAGCTGGCCAAGGAGCATGACATTATTGTTGTGCACGACCTGGCTTATGCCGATATTACTTTCGATGGCTATGTGGCACCCTCCATTATGCAGGTGCCTGGTGCCAAAGACGTGGCAGTAGAGTTCTTTACCATGAGTAAAAGCTATAACATGGCCGGCTGGCGTATTGGATTCATGGTGGGTAATGAGGAAATTGTCAGTGCCCTGGCACGTATGAAAAGTTACCATGATTATGGTACTTTCACACCCATCCAGGTGGGTGCCATTGCCGCGCTTGAAGGTCCCCAGGACTGTGTCAAGGAAGTGGTTGCCCAGTATCAGAAGCGTCGTGATGTTTTATGCAAGGGCTTGCATGAGGCTGGCTGGATGGTTGAAGTTCCCAAGGCCTCCATGTATATATGGGCCGAGATCCCCGAGCCTTATAAGCACTTGGGTTCACTGGAATTCTCCAAAAAATTGCTGGCCGAGGCCAAAGTGGCGGTTTCTCCCGGTATCGGTTTTGGTGAGTATGGTGACAACTACGTCCGTTTTGCCCTGATCGAAAATGAGCAACGCACTCGCCAGGCTATACGCGGTATCAAGGACATGTTCAGGAAGGACGGGTATCTCAAATGAATTTAAAGCCAATTAAGGTAGGCCTGCTGGGCTTTGGTGTAGTGGGCGGTGGGACCTATTCAGTGTTAACCCGTAATGCTGAAGAAATTGCCCGTCGTGCCGGTCGCGATATTGAAGTCGTGCGTGTGGCTACCCGCACACCCTCCAAGGCAAAAGCCGTCTTTGGCGAAGCTTTGCCGGTTGATGATGATCTGATGGGGTTGGTTAGCGATCCCGAGATTGATATTGTGGTTGAGCTGATTGGTGGCGAAACCCTGGCACGTGAGCTGGTCATGCAGGCCATTGCCAATGGCAAGCACGTGGTAACAGCCAACAAGGCATTGCTGGCCATGCACGGCAATGAAATTTTTGCCGCAGCCAGCAAGAAGGGTGTCATGGTTGCCTTTGAAGCGGCCGTGGCCGGTGGGGTTCCCATCGTCAAGGCGATTCGTGAGGGCTTAACCGCCAACCGTATCCAGTGGGTGGCCGGTATTATCAATGGCACCACCAATTTCATTCTTAGTGAAATGCGCCAGCGTGGCTTGCCCTTTGAAACCGTCCTGTCCGAGGCGCAACGCCTGGGTTACGCCGAAGCCGATCCCACCTTCGATGTGGAAGGGATCGATGCCGCACATAAATTGACTTTGCTGGCCTCTTTGGCATTTGGTATCCGCATTCAATTTGACAAGGCCTACGTGGAAGGCATTACCGCACTGAAGCAGGAAGATATCAGCCATGCCGAGCGCCTGGGGTATCGCATCAAGCTGTTGGGCATTGCCAAGCGTCGTCCCAATGGCATCGAGCTGCGGGTGCATCCAACCCTGGTGCCTGCCACCAAACTGATTGCCAATGTGGAAGGTGCCATGAATGCGGTGCTGGTCAAGGGTGATGCCATTGGCGAAACCCTGTATTACGGTGCCGGTGCCGGTGCCGAGCCAACGGCATCTGCGGTTGTGGCGGATTTGGTTGATGTTACCCGCATGCATACCTCCGATCCTGAAAACCGGGTGCCGCATTTGGCTTTCCAGCCCAATGCATTGGCCGATTTTGATATTCTTCCCATTGCTGAAATCAGGACTTCTTATTATTTGCGGTTTACCGTTGAAGACCGTCCTGGCGTGCTGGCTGATCTGACTCGTATCCTGGCAGATAAATCCATCTCCATCAACTCCATGGTGCAGGAGCAAAAAGGAGAGGGCAGTGCGGCCATTATTATCCTTACGCATGAAGCGCGCGAGGGCAATGTGGTTGACGCCATTCGCATGATTGAAAACCTTGGCTTTGTCCATTCTTCTGTAACTCGTATCCGACTGGAAAATCTATCATGAGATATGTTTCTACCCGTGGTGGGATGGCAGCCCTTCCTTTTTCTGAAATCCTGCTAGAGGGTCTGGCCCGTGACGGTGGTCTGGCCATGCCAGAAAGTCTGCCCCAGGTAAGCCGTGAAACGCTTGCTTCCTGGCGACATCTTTCCTATGCAGACCTGGCTACCCAGGTGCTGAAACTGTTTATCACCGATATTCCTGAAGAGGACCTGTCCAGGCTGACTCACGCGGCCTATAACAGCCAGGTGTTTAGCAGTGAAGCTATTGTCCCGCTCAAGCCACTTGCCAATGGAATGACATTGATCGGTCTTTCTGAAGGCCCCACTTTGGCTTTCAAGGATATGGCCATGCAGTTTCTGGGTCAGGTGTTTGAATATGTGCTGGCGCGTAAAAACACCACCATCAATATTCTGGGTGCCACCTCTGGTGATACGGGCTCTGCGGCTGAATATGCTTTGCGCGGCAAAAAAGGGATCTCGGTTTTCATGTTGTCCCCCTATGGGCGGATGAGTGATTTTCAGCGTGCGCAGATGTATTCCCTGCAAGACGAAAATATCCATAATCTGTCCGTGCGTGGTGTTTTTGATGATTGCCAGGATATCGTCAAAGTGTTGGCCTCAGACCTTGAATTCAAGGAAAAGTATCATCTTGGTGCAGTAAACTCCATTAACTGGGCCCGTATTTCGGCACAGGTGGTTTATTATTTCTGGGCCTGGCTGCGTGCCACCAGCCAGGATGACCAACAGGTTTCCTTTGCGGTGCCTTCCGGTAATTTCGGTAATATCCTTTCGGGGCACATTGCCCGCAGTATGGGTTTGCCAGTACGTCGTCTGGTGCTGGCCACCAATGAAAACAATGTTCTCGAAGAATTTTTCCGAACCGGAGTGTACAAGCCCCGTTCTGCCGAGCAAACCTTTGCCACTTCCAGCCCATCCATGGATATTTCCAAAGCCTCCAATTTCGAGCGTTTTGTTTATGATCTCGTCGGTCAGGATGCCAGCAAGGTCAAGGGCTTGTGGGAATCTCTCGAGCGTAACGGTTCATTTGACCTGAGCGATCTTAAACCCCTGTTTGAAGAAAAATTCGGCTTTGTGGGTGGTCAAAGTTCTCATGCAGATCGTCTGCAAACCATTAAAACGGTTTACGAGCAGGAAGGTGTGCTGATCGATCCGCATACGGCTGATGCCGTAAAAGTGGCCCGTCAGTACCAGGAAGAAGGTATTCCCATGTTGGTTCTTGAAACAGCCCTGCCGGCCAAGTTCAGTGAGACCATTCAGGAGGCGATTGGCCAGCCGGCACCGGTTCCCGAGCACCTGAAAGGATTGGCTGACTTGCCGCAGAAAGTCACTGTCATGGACTGTAATGTTGAACTGGTTCGTTCATATATTCAGGAACATGTACAGTTGTAAGTTATATTTCAGGGGCACTTCGGTGCCCTTGTTTATCTGTGCTCTCATTTCTGCATATCAGCAAGCTGTACCCTCATTAATATCGTTCATTCATCCTATCGCTATTAAGTCATGATCCTGTTTACTGCCGGTAATTTTTTTGCAGTGGCCACCGGTGCCGCCCTTGGTGCCGTGTTGCGCTGGTTGCTGGGGATAGCCCTTAATCAGGAGTCCTGGCCATGGGGAACCTTGTTGGCCAATTGTCTGGGTGGCTTGTTCATTGGTATGCTGATTGGTTTTTTTTCTTTCAACGAGCAGACCCCTTTATGGGTAAGACTGTTTCTGGTGACCGGATTCCTGGGGGGATTAACCACTTTCTCCACCTTCTCGGCAGAAACCTTGCAGTTTTTACTTAAAGGACAATTGTTGTGGGCGGGTGCCTATATGGGTATCAGCCTGGGCAGCACTTTATTGTTGACGGCACTGGGGATGTGGCTGGTTCAGTTATTCAAATAAGTGTTTATTGTGTACTTCTATCACAAGAATAGCTTTTTTCTTATAAGGTATATATAATAGGTATCTTATAAAGTGATGATGACGTTAAACAGGGTCAATACATGAGTACACTTATTTCCATCTCTCCACCCGGCAAAACCAAAAAGCCCGAAACCCGGATGACGGCGTTCCTGTCGTTGGGGTTTCGGCCCTTATATATTGCCGGTGCAGCCTGGGCACTGATTTCTATTTTGCTGTGGATATATACCCCGCAATTTTTGCTGGGCACTTTAAATGGAATATGGTGGCATGCCCATGAAATGCTGTGGGCCTTTGTGGGTACCATCGCGGTTGCCTTTTTATTGACTGCCAGTGCAACCTGGACCGGCTCCAATCCGATAAAAGGCATGCCGCTGGCCATTCTTGCCCTTACCTGGCTCATTGCCCGTGTTGCTTTTATGATTCCGGGCGATAGCATGTTTTTCACCGGTATGCTATATGAGTTTTCTTTTTACCTGGTATCGGCCATTTGTCTGTTCAGGGTGATCCTGAAAGCCAAAAGCAAACGCAACTATGCCTTACCATGGGCTGTATTGGGTCTTGGCATAATGGATCTGATGTTTCTGCTTACCTATTATCAGGGCAAGTTGGATGTGCTGATGTCGTTTTTTGAAGTCGGCATTCTGTTTATGGTGCTGATTGCCCTGTTAATTGCCCGTCGTGTCGTGCCATTTTTTGCTACCCGTAAAATTCAGGGCTTGCAGATTCCCATGCATACCCGTTCCGGGCTGTACCAGTTAATTGCCTGTGGGATTGCGATTTTCTGTGGGCTTGTTGCCTTGCCCAAAGTAATGGCGTTGTTTATCGGCATTGCCGGTATCATTGCGATTGTCCAGGTTATCCAATGGAAGCCTTCCAAAGTCTTGGGTGAACCCCTGCTTTGGGTGTTGTATCTGGCTTATTTCTTCCTGGGTCTGGGTCTGGTAATGGGCGCCTTGTATTTTGCCGGTATCCGTCCTTCCATCATGGTCCGTCCTGCCGCGTATATTCACGTTATTGGTATGGGCGGGTTTTCTATCATGATTATTGGCATGCTAACCCGTACTGCGCTGGGACATACCGGACACCCGTTAAAGGCAAGCCGCTTAATGGTCAGCAGTTACGTGCTGGTGCTCGTGGCCACTATCAGCCGTTTGGCAGCCTTGTACCCGTCGGCTTATACCCAGTCTTTGCTGCATGTGGCAGGGCTTGCCTGGATACTGGCTTTTGGTTTCTATCTTTGGCAGTTTGTACCCATTCTGACGCGGCCCCGCGCAGACCAGGCTTTTGATAAAGGCGGCCTGATTAAACCCATGGAGAAAAAATGAGGCTGACGGTTAGAACAGACTATGCTTTCAGGATGCTTTTGTATTTGGCCATGCATTCGGACAGGCTTTGTACCATTAAGGAAATTGCCAAGGCCTATCATATTTCAGAACCTCACCTTATGAAAATCACGCACCAGCTTAGTCAGTTGGCATGGATTGAAACCATAAGAGGTAAAGGCGGAGGCATGAAGCTGGCCAAACAGCCGGAAGAAATTTGTTTGGCTGAAGTGATTAAAACGGTTGAGCCGGATTTTTATTTGGTGGAGTGTTTTGGCAGTGACAATACTTGCAATATTGGGGCCTATTGCGGTTTGACGGACGTGATGCAAGAAGCGCTGGATGCATTTATTGCCTGTTTTGCCAAATACACACTGGCTGATATTCTCAAATCCAGTGGGTCAGCCGTAGACGAGCCCCTGGAGAAAATTGTCAATTTCATGAAGTAAGGTGTTGTGCCAAAAGTCGGGCTGCAAGTTGTCCGCTTTTGACAGCACCTTCAAGCACCCCTGGAAAACCGGTGTCGGTCCAGTCGCCAGCCAGATATAAACCTGGCCAGGCAGTGGGGTTTGGCAGGCGCTGCAGGCCCGGCTCAGCGCTAAAGGTGGCCCTTTTTTCGGTAATGATGTCCCAGGCAGTAACGCCAGGCAAGGGCAGGTTTGCCGGGGCCTGTCTGGCAAGCTGTTCAATTGCCAGTCGGATAATTTCCGTTTTGTCCTTGTCCAGCCATTCACTGGCCTGGCTGATAACAATGGTAATTTCGGGTCGTGCACTTTTGCTTGTATCTTTCATGAAGCGTGAGCGCATGAATAGCCATTGTCCCGGGTCTTGTTGCGGATTGTCTGTTTTAAGCAGATAAAGTGGCAAGGGCAAGTCCCAGTTTTTTTCCAGCTCAAGGGTAATGGTCAGAATGGGATTGAAGCTGAACTGTTGCAGTGCTTTCATGAGCGCGGGCTGGTTTTCACTGCCGGGCAGGGAAGCCATGATTTTGGCACATTGTGTGGGAGGCGTGGCCAGAATCACCCCTTCGACATCCCATCCATCTATTTGGTAACCGGTAGACGTCATTTGTATGGATTGTATGCTTTTACCGTAAGCAATCGTAATCTCAGCGCTGAGCTTTTCTGCCCATAAGGCACTTAGATCCACCCTTGGTATCAGGAAGTCGGAGGCCTGTTTGCCGGCATCGGTACTGTGCTGCAAGACACGGGCAAACAGTTGCATGCTGGCTTTGTCAGTATGCGTGTTCAGCGTGGCAATGCAAAGCGGCTCCCAAAATGCCTGATAAAGAAAAGGCGTTTGTTTTTCCTGCCTTAGCCAGTTGCCAACGGTTTGTGCCTGGGGAACCTGCCATTTTTGCCTTTTTAGACTTATCAGTGCACGGATCAGCTTGCATTTATCCGTAAAGGGCAGGCCTCTGGCTCCTAGCAGGGCCAGCAGAAAATCCAGTGGTGCGGGTAAGGCTGACTTGAGGCAAAGTCTGAAATCCTGATTTAAAGTTGAAATATCAAGGGGCAGTCTCAGGAACTGTTCTTTTTCATCCAGGCCCAGTGCCTGCATCAGTGCCAGGGTTTCTGAATAAGCCCCAATTAGCAGATGCTGCCCGTTATCAATTGTTCTGCCCAGTTTACGGGAGTGTACTTTACGGGCACGTCCACCCAGGGTGTGCGATTGTTCGAAGACGTGGACCCTGATGTTGTGTTGCTGCAGGGTGTGCGCGGCAGCCAGGCCCGCCCAACCGGCACCGATAACGGCTACACTTTTTTGATTGGGGGTATCAAGGGGTGGCATTACGCATGTCACGGGTAAATATTTTGCCGCCATTGATCCAGATTTTCCAGGCAATGAAAAATTTCCGGATGGGTGTCAGGCTGATACGCTGGTCCAGAATGTTCCATTGCTCATGCTCGAGTTCTTTTAACAAGGCATGGTAAATGGCGGCCATCATAATACCTGGACGTTGAGCGCGGCGGTCTTCTTCCGGTAACAGGCTGAAGGCTTCTTTATAAAGCTGGCGGGCACGATTGGCTTCAAAGGCCATCAGTTTTTTGAAGTTGTCGTTGTAATTGCTGTTAAGAATGTCGGCGGCTTTGACGTTAAAAGCCTGCAAGTCTTCAATGGGCAGATAAATACGTCCACGACGGGCATCATCGCCGATATCACGGATAATATTGGTCATTTGCAAGGCCAGGCCCAATTTTTCCGCATATTGCAGGGTTTGGGGATTGTGAAAACCAAAAACCCGGGCCGATAACAGTCCCACGACACTGGCGGCGTGCCAGCAATATTTTTTCAGGCCTGCCCAGTCCAGATAGCGGCTTTGGTCAAGGTCCATTTCCATGCCATCAATAATGGCCAGAAAGTTTTCCTGTGGCAGCTTGAAAGGCTCGATATGAGGCGCCAGGGCTTTAGTCACGGGATGCTCGGGTTTTTGTTTATAAAGATTGGCAATCTCATTGCGCCACCAGCCCAGTTTGACCCGGGCCAATGAGGGATCTGAACACTCATCAACGATATCATCAACTTCCCGACAGAAGGCGTAGATGGCGGTTATGGCGCGTCTGGGTTCAGGTTGCAGATACAGGAAAGCGTAATAAAAACTGGATCCGCTTTTGTTGGTTTTATCCTGGCAGTATTCGTCTGGAGTCATGATGTTAAAAATGAGTTAAAGCACGCCATGAAATAATGGCCCAATCAGGTTTTTTCAATACGGGTCGCTGGTTGAAAACATCATAGTTGACGTTTTCGATTTTTTCCAGAATGCGCAATCCACCCTGAATAATCATGCGCATTTCCCAGGCCAGGCGTCCGCGCAGGTTTTTGACAAGTGGCGCACCGGCAAGCATCATTGTACGGGTAAATGCGATTTGTTCCCGCATTAATCCGATCCACTCAGGGGTTATCTTTTCAGATGCCTGGTTTTGTACAGTGATGTTGTGTTGATGCAGGCTGTCCTGGGGCAAATAAACCCGGTTTTTATTCAGGTCAATGGCAATATCCTGCCAGAAATTAACCAATTGCAGCGCCGTGCAGATTTGATTGGAAAAGACAATATTCTCTTCGCTGACTGCCTGGTAAATATGCAGCATTAACAGTCCTACGGGATTGGCAGAAAACCGGCAGTACTCAAGCAGCGCCTGCTGATTGGCAAATGGCATGAAACGGACATCCGATTCGAAGGCAGTGAGTAAATCCTGGAAGGCGGATATGGGCAAATGATATTGCCGGATAATGGTCGCGAGGGGAATAAACACCTGATTTAATTCGCTTGAACCAAAATCATCCGGGTTGCCAGATTGTTGTATTTTTCGTAACGCAGTCCTGTAGGCTTGAAGTTTTTCCAGTCGAGCGGCCGGATTCAAATCACCTTCATCGGCAATATCATCGGCACTGCGTGCAAACGCGTAAACCGCATGGATGGCGGGTCTTAATGCTGCCGGGATCAGGGCAGAGGCAACCGGAAAGTTTTCATAATGGTCAACAGACATTCAGGGACTCGTAAAATAATTGCATCGGGGTGATTATAAGTGGCAGGAGTGATTATAATTTGGGGCTGGGTGCTGTATTTTTAAACTGGAGTAATGCAAATGCCTCGTCCCATCCGTGCAACCATATCTTTGCCGGCACTTTCACATAATTTGCAGGTTGTTCGCAATCATCTGCAGGTGGCCCGCAAGGGCTGTCAGGAAACAACCGGAAAGTTGTTCGGGCCACCTTTCATTTGGGCGGTTATCAAGGCAAATGCATATGGGCACGGGCTTGAAAATGGCATTAAGGGGTTCGGACTGGCTGATGGCCTGGCGATGATTGACTTGAATGATGCCGTTCGTTGCCGCGAACAGGGTTGGTACAAAAAAATATTAATGCTTGAAGGTTTTTTTGAACAGGCGGATTTGCCGTATTTGCAGGAAAACCATATCACGACCAGTATTCATCATATTGCGCAAATTAAAATGCTGGAGAAAATGCCGGCAGGCAAGCCTATTGATGTTTTCCTCAAACTTAATACGGGCATGAACCGTTTGGGATTCCGTCCCGCTGATTGTGCCGCCCGCTTTCAGGATTTACTGGCTTTGCAAAAGCAGGGCAGGGTCGGCAAGATTGGTTTTATGTCGCATTTTGCAAGTGCCGATGGCCAGCCAGGAGCCACCGATGAACCTGCCCGACTTATGAAGCAGGCCATTGATGGCTTGCCCGGGGCGCTTAGCATGTGCAATTCTGCTGCTACGTTGCGCTATCCGTCTCTTGCTCTCAATGAGAGGGAAAACTGGGTCAGGCCGGGTATTTGCCTTTATGGCGCATCTCCTTTTGATACGCCCACAGAAACCGCGACGGCATTCGGCTTGCGTCCGGCCATGTCCTTAAAGGCAAAACTGCTTTCAGTGCAGTACCTGGAAAAGGGTGAGTCAGTCGGGTATGGCGCCACATTTACAACCACCCAAAATACCCGTGTGGGTGTGGTAGCCTGTGGCTATGCCGATGGCTATCCACGGCATGCTCCAACGGGTACACCGGTAATGGTCAATGGGGTGCGTACAAGAATTATCGGCCGTGTCTCCATGGACATGCTGACGGTAGACCTTGATCCTGTTCCCGGTGCACGGGAAGGCGATTGGGTCAATTTATGGGGGCAAGATGGCCCGCACATTGATGAAGTGGCCAGTCATGCGGGCACGATTTCCTATGAGCTCATGTGTGCGCTGGCAAAACGAGTGCCTGTTGAACTGGAAGAATAGAATGCGTCCGAATCTAGTAAAATAGACCGGAATGTGAATATAAGGAAAACCGGATGAAGAACAAATGTGTCCTGGTAACTGGGGCAACCAAAGGTATTGGCTGGGCAATTTCAAGACGCCTGAGTGATGCTGGAGCCCATGTCATTGGTCTGGCCCGCCATGTGGATGAAATCGATTTTCCGGGTTTTTTGTATCAATGTGACTTGAGTGATGCCGGCCAGACCGAAGACGTCTTGCGCATGATCCGTGAAAAATATCCTGTTGATGCCATTGTCAATAATGTGGGTGTTGTTCAGCCTGAAGCGATGGGAGAGATTTCATTGGCTTCGTTTTACCAGGTTTATGATCTTAATGTTCGTTCGGCGGTTCAGGTGGTGCAGGCTTTTTCTGATGTCATGAAACAACGTCAGGAAGGACGGATTATCAATATTGCCAGTATTGCCAGTCAAGGTTCTGCGGGTAAAACCAGTTATTCCGCGGCCAAATCGGCCCTGGTGGGCTGTACCAAAACATGGGCCCTGGAATTGGCCGATTATGGCATTACGGTCAATGCCATTTCACCTGGTCCGGTAGAAACGCAGCTGTTGCGTGAAAGTTACCCGGTAGGTAGTGAAAAAGAAAAAAAATTGCTGGCAGAAATTCCGCTTAAACGTTTGGCACGCCCCGAGGAAATTGCCGCAGCGGTGCAGTTTCTGTTGTCTCCTGATGCCGCCTTTATTACCGGTCAGGTATTGCAAATTGATGGGGGAAAAAGCCTGTAACGTTAAAACCTGGCCGTTGCCAGGGCTTATCTGTTTCAAACAGGCGGTAATGTAAATCATAAAAGGAAAAGGCCAAATTCATGGCAAAAGCAAAAACAGTGTATGTCTGCCAGGAATGCGGTGGCATCAGCAGTAAATGGCAGGGCAAGTGTACGCACTGTGGTGCCTGGAATACCTTGCAGGAAACTATTGAGCAGCCTGTATCTGCGGCGGTCGCCAACCGGTTTTCCCATCTGGCTTCATCTGCGCCGGTGCGGATGCTGTCTGACATCGAAGTACGGGAAACACCCCGGCAGCCCACAGGGCTGGCAGAGTTTGACCGGGTGTTGGGTGGCGGGCTGGTGCCGGGCTCGGTGGTTCTGATTGGCGGAGATCCCGGAATCGGCAAATCCACGCTCTTGTTGCAGGCACTGGCCATGCTGTCCCGGGCTGTTTCAGTGTTGTACGTAACCGGTGAAGAGTCCGCGGAACAGGTGGCGTTAAGGGCGCAACGGCTGGATCTTGATGCCAGCAATGTCAAGTTGCTGGCTGAAATCCAGCTGGAAACCATTCAGCGGGCCCTGCAGGAAGAAAAGCCCCAGGTGGCCGTGATTGACTCCATTCAAACCCTGTTTTCAGGGGCGTTAAGCGCTGCGCCCGGTTCAGTATCGCAGGTACGTGAATGTGCCGCACAGCTTACCCGTCTGGCCAAGCAAACCGGCGTGTCCATTATCATGATCGGGCACGTCACCAAGGATGGTACGCTGGCAGGCCCCCGGGTACTGGAACACATTGTTGATACGGTTTTGTATTTTGAGGGTGAACACCATTCTTCCTATCGGCTGATTCGGGCTTTCAAGAACCGGTTTGGAGCCGTCAATGAATTGGGCGTATTCGCCATGACCGATAAAGGGCTCAAAGGTGTCAATAATCCTTCGGCACTGTTCCTTTCCCAGCATGCTTCCAATGTGCCTGGCACGTGTGTGATGGCCACGCAAGAGGGAAGCCGTCCCTTGCTGGTGGAAATACAGGCGCTGGTGGATACCGCCCATGTACCCAATCCACGTCGTTTGTCGCTGGGGCTTGATGGCGGCAGACTGGCCATGTTATTGGCGGTGCTTAACCGGCATGCCCAGGTGGCCACGTTTGACCAGGACGTTTTTGTCAATGCGGTGGGCGGGGTAAGGATTACCGAAACGGCCTCTGATCTGGCCGTGTTGCTGGCGATTATTTCCTCACTAAGAAACAAGCCTTTGCCACAAGGCTTGCTGGTTTTTGGTGAGGTGGGCTTGGCTGGTGAGATTCGTCCCGCCACCCGTGGGCAGGAACGTCTCAGGGAAGCCGCCAAACTGGGCTTCAGTATTGCGCTAATACCCAAACATAATGCACCCAGGCAGGCAATTGAGGGGCTGGAAATCTGGCCGGTTTCCCGTCTTGATGAAGTGTTGCAGTTTATAAAATAAAACCGGAAAAAGGAGTCACGGGTGGATTGGTTGGCGAGTATTCCCTTGTATTTGCTGTTGGGGGCCAGCATTGGTTTTGTGGGGGCCATGGTGGGCATCGGGGGAGGGTTGATCGCCATTCCCATGCTGGTGCTTCTGTTTGATATGCCCCAGCAACTGGCCCAGGGAACAGCGCTGGTCATGATTGTCAGCAATGTGCTGCTATCGATCAGAAGTTATCATCAAAGCAACAGAATCGATTTCAAAAGCGTGAGTATTGCCGTGGTGGTGAATATGATCGCGACCAATCTGGCGGCCATCCTGGCCCAGGATATTGATCCCGTTCTGTTGAGTCGTTTGTTTGCCATTTTTCTTGCCCTGATTGCGTTGCTGTACGTGTGGCAGACTCTGCCGGGGAAAAGCAAAAAGCATTCAACCCATCAGGCAGGGGCTGCCACCAAACTGAAGCTTTCCACTTCTGTCTGGCTGGGGCTGGGTTCGGGCCTGATTGGTGGTATTTTTGGGGTGGGGGGTTCTTTGATTATCGTACCGGTCATGACCATGTATTATGGTTTCAGGCAAACAGCGGCACAGGGCATGGCCTTGGCCATGATTGTGCCGGGCAGTTGTGTGGCGTTGGGCACCTATGCCTGGGGGGGCAATACCGACTGGGTCATAGGGTCAAGTATGGCGATCGGTGGCATGTTCGTGGTGAAATATGGGGTAAAGCTGGCGTACCGCCTGCCTGAAGTGCACCTGAAAAGAATTTTCTCTCTGGTACTCTTTTTAACCGTGGCATTGTTGATGACAAAATAAACGATTGGGAAAATTGGTAATGAAAAGAATGTTAAACGGGCGACTTGCCTGGGTGTCCTTCAAGCGTGACTGGAAATCCGGCGAGCTCAAGCTTTTGTTTCTTGCACTGATTATTGCCATTGTTGCCGTCAGTAGCGTGGGTTTCCTGTCTGACAGGGTGTCACGGGCCCTGGAACGGGACACAGGACAAATGCTGGCCGCAGACCTGTTGCTGGAATCCGATGAGCCGGTTCAGCAAGACTTGCTTGAGCGCGCCCGGAAAGATGGCTTGTCAGTGGCACAAACCTGGCAATTTCCTTCTATGGTGAGCGCTGCTGATCAAACCCGGCTGGCTTCTGTCAAGGCCGTGAGCGACGCCTATCCTTTGCGGGGAACCCTGAAACTGAAGGTGGGACACGAATCGTCCATTGAAAGCGTGCGCCAGGCGCCTGAACCCGGAACCGTTTGGGCTGATGCGCAATTATTGCTGCAGCTTGACGTATTGCCCGGACAGACGGTGCAACTGGGCAATAAAACGTTCAGGGTTGAGAAAATCATCGAGAGTGAGCCCGATAAGGGCTTGCAGTTTGTAAACATTGCCCCAAGGCTTATGTTGAATGCCGACGACCTGGCGGCAACCGGTCTGATTGCACCGGGCAGCCGGATCAAATATGCATTGCTGGTGGCTGGTGATGGCAATGTCGTGGCCAATTATCGTCAATGGCTGGAAACGGTGATTGCCAAGGGGCAGCAAATACGAGGCACCGAATCCGTACGACCCGAGGTGCGACAGTCCCTGGACAGGGCTCAGCAGTTTTTTGCTCTGGTGGCCCTGTTAACGGTCTTGATTGCCTGCGTGGCCATTGCCCTGGGGTCGCGCCGCTTTACCCGGCGACACCAGGATGGGGTGGCTGTCATGAGGACCATTGGCGCCACAGGTCGCCAGGTAAGGCAAATTCTGCTGCTGGAGTTTTTGCTGGTGGCCGTGTTTGCCGCCCTGGCAGGCAGTGCTCTGGGGTATTTGTTTCATTACTTCCTGCTTTACTTTCTGATGCCTCTGTTGCAAACCGAGTTGCCAGCAGCCACTTTGTTGCCGGCTTTCCAGGCGGCCATTGTGGGGGTTGCCCTGCTCATTGGTTTTTCTGTGCCACCGTTATTGCAGCTAAGCAGGGTGCCTCCGCTTAAAGTGCTTCGTCAGGATTTGCAATTGTTGTCAGCGGGTAAAACAGGTGCTTACCTGTTGGGCGGTGTGGTGTTTCTGGCCCTGCTTTGGTGGTTTGCCAAAAGTTTTGTGCTGGCTCTGATCGTCGGGGTCGGTTTCTTGCTGGCTTTGGGGGCTTTTGGCCTGTTTTCCTGGGGGCTGGTTTTGCTGGTGGGGGCGCTGCGCAAGCGCCTGATGCACAAACCGGTCTTGCGTTTTGCGCTGGCCGGTATGGTAAGCCGCAAACAAATGACGATTGTGCAGATATGTTCGCTGGCGCTGGGGCTGATGATTATTCTTTTGCTTGGCCTGATCCGGACTGATTTGCTTGATGGCTGGCGTAACACCTTGCCCGATAACGCACCCAACCGTTTTTTGATTAACATTCAGGAAGACCAGCGCCAGCCGGTGCAGGCGTTTTTTGAAAGCAGGGGGTTGGCCAAGCCATCGCTGGAGCCCATGGTACGAGGACGCCTGGTGCAAATCAACGGCCAGGAAATCTCACCGGCTGATTACACCGAAGAAAGAGCCCGTCGGTTGGTGCAGCGCGAATTCAACCTGTCTTACCTTGACGGGCTGCCACAAAGCAATACCATCACCCAGGGAAAGTGGCTGAATCAGGCAATGCCTGAAGTATCGTTTGAGCAGGAACTGGCTGACACCCTGGGGCTTAAATTAAATGACCGCCTGGCCTTTGATGTGGCCGGGCAATTGGTGGAAGCCAAAATCACCAGCCTCAGAACGGTCAAATGGGATTCAATGCAGGTTAATTTCTTTGCGATTCTGTCCGCCTCATTGCTTGAGGGCAAGCCCGCCACCTGGATTACCTCCTTTTATTTGCCTGAAGACTTGCCGCTGTTTACACAGGAACTGGTGAGCCAGTTTCCCAACATTACGGTGTTTGATGTTTCCGGTATATTGACTCAACTTGAATCGGTGCTTTCACAGGTAAGCCTGGCCGTACAATTATTGTTCATCTTCACTTTTCTGGCAGGCGTGGTCGTGTTGATTGCCGCTTTTTTATCGACTTACGATGAGCGCATTTATGAAGCAGCGGTATTGCGTTCGCTGGGGGCGACATCGGGACAGCTGGATCAGGCACAGCGTCTCGAATTGTTGATTATTGGTTTGTTTGCCGGCTTGTTGGCAGCTACGGCCGCTGTTTTGATTGCCGGCCTGCTGGCCTACTACGTTTTTGACTTTACCATCAGTCTGAATTACTGGCCATGGCTGGTTGGTGTGCTGGTTGGGGTTGCTGCTTCATCATTAGGGGGTAAAATGGCCTTGAAGGGTGTTAAAACAACGCCTCCTTTGCAGGTTTTACGGAGTATGGATTAAATGATACGTGTGCAACCCATGGTTGAGCCACTGGATCGTACGGTTAGTTTTTATGATCAGATTGGCGGTGAGCAAGGTCTTAAAGAGTTGGTTGAGCGGTTTTATGACTTGATGGACCTTGAACCCGATTTCAAGGAACTGCGGCAAACGCATGGTGAGTCTCTGGATAATGCCCGGGAAAAGCTGTTTTTGTTCCTGAGCGGTTATCTGGGCGGGCCCGACCGTTATATTTCACAATTTGGGCATCCACGTCTTAAAGCCCGGCATATGCCTTTTTCCATCGGTTCGGTTGAACGTGACCAGTGGGTGATTTGTATGGGCAGGGCAATGATGGACCAAAACATTCCGGAACCCATCATGGATCGCATGTTGCAGTCTTTTTATGGTGTGGCAGACTGGATGAGAAACCGGGATGACTGAAACGTCAGGGCAAGCGGTCCGGGTTAACGTTGGCAAAAGCGGGATGCTTTATGATGCCGCATTTGCCATTGAACCCGACATGCGTGTGTTTGACCCCGGTTTTTATGCGGACCGTGCCCGGCCGGTCAGTGCAGGGGGACGCAATGCGGCCTGGTTTGTGCATGACCGCTGGGGAAACGGGGTGTTGCGCAAGTATCGGCGCGGTGGGCTGGTGGCTCGTCTGAACAAGTCGCATTATGTCTGGAGCGGGGCGGAAAATACCCGTTCATTTGCCGAGTTCAGGCTTTTGCAATTCATGCATGCCCGGGGTTTGCCGGTGCCCAGGGTGGTTGCTGCCGGCTATACCCGTTTTTGTTGTTTTTACCAGGCTGCATTAATTACTGAAACGTTGCCCGATACCCGGCCCCTGGCCAGTGTCTTGAAAGATATGCCGGCAAGTGCTGATTTTAGTGAACTGGCCAGAGCCTGTGCGGACAGTATTTATCTTATGCATCAGGCCAACGTGTGGCATGCCGATCTCAATGCGTTCAATATTTTGGTGGATGGTAATAACAAAGCATGGTTAATTGATTTTGACAAGGGACGGCAGCTTGTCATGACCGCTTCATTATGTGACGATAACCTGAATCGTCTGAAACGTTCCCTTGAAAAAGTGTTGCGGCAGCCAGGTTTGGTATTTTGGGAACACTTGCGCCGGTTTTACATAAAAAACCAATAAAAAAATCATTTTCTTTTTAAATGATTTATGATTCTCTTTTTTTTACACTGTTTAGGAGTCGAGTACGATATGAAAATGCAATTCGTTCGTAAATTGGCCGTTGCTGCATTGACTGTTTCTGTTTCAGGTGTTGCCCTGGCAGAAGAGGAAAAAGTGCTGAACGTTTACAACTGGGCCGAGTACACGGCTCCTGACACGATTCCGGGTTTTGAAAAACAAACGGGTATCAAGGTACGTTACGATACTTATGATACCAATGATATTTTGCAGGCAAAACTGTTAACCGGCAATTCGGGCTACGACGTGGTCGTGCCCTCAACCCACTATGCGGCACGGCAAATTGAAGGTGGTCTGTTCCAGAAACTGGATAAGTCCAAAATCCCCAATCTGAAAAACCTTGATCCGGCCATTATGGATCTGGTCGCCCAGGTTGATCCGGGCAATGAATATCTGGTGCCCTGGGGTTACGGTACCAATGGCCTGGGTTACAACGTGACCAAGGCCAAGGAAATTCTGGGTGAGGATGCCGATCTGGCCAATTGGGATAACCTGTTCAAGCCCGAGATTGCACAAAAGTTCCAGTCTTGCGGTATTTCCATGCTCGATGAAGCGGCTCAGGTATTTCCTGCCGTGTTGCATTACATGGGTAAAGACCCCAACAGCAGCAAGCCCGAAGATTACCGTGAGGCGCTTGAGGTCCTGAAAAAAATCCGTCCTTATATCCGTCAGTTCAGCTCGTCCGGGTTTATCGATGAGCTGGCTTCCGGTGATCTGTGCATGGTGTATGGTTTTTCAGGTGACGTCATGATTGCGGCCAGTCGTGCCAAAGAGGCGGGTAAATCATTCAATATTGATTATTTCATCCCACAGGGCGGGGCACCGGCATGGTTTGACACCATGGCCATTCCCAAAGATGCACCACATCCTGAAAATGCCATGGAATTCATTAATTACATTGAAACGCCCGAGGTGCATGCAGCCATTACCAATGTCATGTTTTATCCCAATGCCAATAAAGAGGCCCGGAATTTCGTGACTCCGGATATTGCTTCCAATCCCATGATTTATCCTGAGGAAGAAGTGGCTAAAACTCTTTTTGTCATCAAGGCCCAACCCATGAATATCGCCCGTTTGCAAACGCGCTTGTGGGCTGAGCTTAAATCAGGTAAATAATCATGTCAGAAGTGCGCCATCCTGCGCCGGTAGACAACATCGACGAGTTCGTCAAACTGGTTGATGTTGTCAAGATTTTTGGTGATACCGTTGCCGTGAAGTCGGTGAACCTGTCCGTGCGTCGTAATGAAATATTTGCCCTGCTGGGCAGTTCCGGTTGTGGCAAGTCTACCTTGTTAAGGATGCTTGCCGGGTTTGAACAGCCCACCTCTGGGCAAATCCTGCTCGATGGGGTGGATATTGCCGGTATCGCACCCTATAAACGTCCCGTCAACATGATGTTTCAGTCGTATGCGCTGTTTCCCCATATGACGGTTGAAGATAATGTGGCGTTTGGCCTGAAGCAGGAAGGTATTGCGCGCAATGAAATTCATGATCGGGTTTTTGCCGCGCTTGATCTGGTGCAAATGGCGGCTTATTCAAGACGCAAGCCCGGTCAGCTTTCCGGTGGGCAGCAGCAAAGGGTGGCACTGGCCCGCAGTCTGGTCAAGAGGCCCAAACTGCTGTTGCTCGACGAACCCATGTCGGCACTGGACAAGCAAATCCGCCAGAAAACCCAGATCGAATTGGTGAAAATCCTTGATCAGGTGGGCGTAACCTGCATTATGGTGACCCATGATCAGGAAGAAGCCATGACGATGGGCAATCGTCTGGCCGTCATGACCGACGGGCAAATCGTGCAGTGTGGTACCCCCCATGATGTGTATACCTTCCCCAATTCGCAGTTTGTGGCCAGCTTTATTGGTTCCACCAATATCTTTACAGGCCGGATCGTGGTGGATGAGCCCGATCACGTCCTCATTGAAAGCGATGAATTGATGCGACCCATGTACGTGAATCACGGTGTTAGCGAACCCTTGGGTATGGAAATCTTTGTTTCCATTCGACCCGAGCAGATTCGGGTGTTGCGTGACCAGCCCGAGGATGAAACCAATGTGGGGCATGGCATGGTTACTCACCTGGCCTGGATGGGCAGTTATGCCCTTTATCAGATTCGTCTGGATTCCGGAAAGATTATTGAAGCCAGTGTACCCAGTATCAAACTTACCCAGGAGGATGCGCCAGGGATAGATGACGAGGTCTACATTACCTGGGGACCCGACAGCGGTACGGTATTGCCATCATGAAGATCGCATTACTGAAAAGATTCCTGCCGTCACAAAACGTGCTGGCTATCTTGCCGCCTTATCTGTGGCTGGTGATCTGCCTGTTGGTGCCTTTTTTCATTGTCCTGAAGATCAGTTTTGCCGAGTCCACATTTGGCATTCCACCGTATTCTTCATTAATTGACATCAAGGATGGGGTGGTCAGGCTGGCTTTCCATTTGGAAGGTTATATTCTGCTGCTCACCGACAGTATTTTTGTGGGGGCTTATCTTAACTCCCTGAAAATGGCTGCCGTAACAACGATATGCTGTATTTTGATTGGCTACCCAATGGCTTATCATATTGCACGCTCATCTCCTAAAACGCGCAATTTGCTGATGCTGGCGGTGATTTTGCCATTCTGGACATCATTGCTGCTGCGGGTATATGCCTGGGTCGGTATTTTGCGCAATGAGGGGTTGCTGAACAATTTCCTGCTGTGGACGGGCGTAATCGATACCCCGCTGGAAATCTATCGAACCGATATGGCCGTTTATATTGGTCTGGTCTATTCTTATCTGCCATTTTTTATCCTGCCTTTGTATACCAACCTGATCAAACTCGACCAGCGCTTGCTGGATGCCGCCTATGATTTGGGTGCCAGGCCATGGCAGGCTTTTCTGAAAGTCACATTGCCCCTGTCCAAGCCCGGTGTCATTGCCGGTGCGATGCTGGTGTTCATTCCTTCGGTAGGAGAGTACGTGATTCCTGAACTGTTGGGAGGAACCAATACCTATATGATCGGACGTGTCATGTGGGATCAGTATTTTACCGATGCAAACTGGCCGGTTGCCGCAGCCGTTGCCATTGCCATGATTTTGCTGTTGCTGGTGCCTCTGGCGATATTCCAGTACAACCAGTCCAAACAAACCGAGTCCCAATGAGGAAGTCATGACAAAGCAAAGTGTTTTCTTCAAATGGTTATTTCTGGGGATCGGTTTTCTGTTTTTATACATTCCGATTCTTAGTCTGATTGTTTTTTCTTTCAATGACTCTGCGTTGGCCTCGTCCTGGTCGGGCTTTTCCCTGCGCTGGTATAAGAGTCTCTTCGAAGATCAGGCCTTGCTAAATGCTGCCTGGCTGTCCCTTAAAATTGCCATCCTGACGGCTACCGCTGCCGTGTTCATCGGCACCTGGGCTGGTTATGTGCTGGTGCGCAAAGGGCATTTCAAGGGCATAGGGCTTTATATCGGCATGTTGAATGCACCTTTGGTCATTCCCGATGTGATTTTGGGTATTTCCCTTTTGCTCATGATTGTTGAAGTCAGGAATATCACCGGGTTTCCGGCCGGTAACGGTATTTTTACCATTTGGCTGGGACATGTTACCCTGTGTGTGGCCTATGTGTCGGTGGTTATTGCTTCCCGGGTGCGTGAACTTGACCGTTCCCTTGAAGAGGCGGCGCTGGATTTGGGGGCTACACCTCTGAAGGTGTTTTTTTCCATTACCCTGCCACTGATTGCCCCGGCCCTGGTGGCTGCCTGGCTGCTGGCGTTTACGCTGTCACTCGATGATGTGGTGATTGCCTCGTTCCTGAATGGACCTGGCTTTACAACTTTGCCCATCGAAGTGTTTTCTCGTGTCCGGCTGGGTATCAAGCCAGAGGTGAATGCCTTGGCCACTTTATTTATTGTTTTGGTAGGCGTGTTTGTTATTGTTGCCAATCGCCTTCAAACAGGAACCACTAAAAATGAAAACAGTATCGATTTACGGTCTTAAGAATTGCAGCACCTGCACGAAGGCCATCAAATGGTTGCAGGCCCATGAATACGAGGTTGAGTTTATTGATTATCGTGCCAATCCCATTGATGCCGACACGTTGCGGCAATGGGCGCCCTTGGTGGGTGGCTGGGAAAAACTCATCAATCGTGCTTCCATGACCTGGCGCAATTTGCCGGCCGACAGAAAAACGCCTGAATCGGATGAACAATGGCTGGCCATCGCTGCCGGGTTTCCTTCTGTCATCAAGCGACCGATAGCGGTGACGCAAGATGGCCAGGTGTTTCTGGGTTTTTCTGAAAAAAATTATGCGCTGCAGTTTAAGTAAAGGGTGAAGAATATGTTAAGTCAAAATGAGTTGAAACAGCAGGTGGCCAAGGCAGCGGTTGAGTATATCCAGCCATTTCTGGGGTCTGGCGTCGTTGTTGGGGTAGGTACCGGTTCAACCGCCGATTTGTTTATTGATCACCTGGCAGGCTTCAAGGATCAGTTCATGGCAGCGGCAGCCAGTTCCGAACGAAGCGCACAGCGCCTGGCTGGCTTGGGCATTCCCGTGCTGGATCTCAATGAGGTGCAGGGCATGCCGGTTTATGTGGATGGTGCCGATGAAATCAATGCGCGTCTGCAAATGATCAAGGGGGGCGGTGGCGCCCTGACCCGGGAAAAAATTGTGGCTTCAGTGGCCGAGCGCTTTATTTGTATTGCTGATGAGTCTAAAGTGGTGGAAAGGCTTGGGAAATTTGCCATTCCTCTTGAAGTTATTCCCATGGCGGTGAATGCCGTTGCCCGGAAAATGCGGACATTAGGTGGTGATCCTGTCTTGCGTGAGGGTTTTATTACCGATAATGGCAACCCGATTCTGGATGTGGCCGGTTTCAGTCTTGATGATGCTGCTCAGATGGAGGCGATTATGAATAACGTTCCAGGTGTTGTAACATGTGGCTTATTTGCCATTGCTCCTGCCAGCGTTGCCTTGATTGCCACCCAGCAGGGGCTCAGGACAATGAAGGTTTAATGTCATATTCATGTCATTAAACCTTCTTAAAATGATTCATTTATTTTTAAACAGGTGCAGGTATGGTTGAACATACAAATAAACGTTTTGAGGCAGACCTCGAAGACATTCGTTCACGTTTTTTACGAATGGGCGGATTGGTAGAGTCCATGATTGCCGATGGCATTGATGTTTTGACAACCGGCAATACTGTCGTTATGGAACGCATTTTCGAGCGTGAGAAGGAAGTCAACCAGCTTGAGGTTGATATTGACTCTTCCATTACCCAGGTGATGGCACTGAACCAGCCAACCGCAGTCGACTTGCGTTTGCTGATGTCAGTTTCAAAAATGCTGACAGATATGGAGCGCTCCGGTGATGAGGCTGAAAAAATGGCTAAAATGGCGCGACGTCTTCACGAAAACAATCCGCGCTATGAACCTGTGATTGAATTGCGCCACATGGCGGCAAGTGTTATCTCCATGTTAAACCGTTCGCTTGATGCCTTTGCACGCAGAGATCCCATTCTGGCCGCTGAAGTGGTGCGCAGTGACAAGCTGGTCGATAAAGAGTGGAAGGGCGTGTTGCGTGAATTGATCAGCTACATGATTGAGGATCCACGTACGATTTCAGGCAGTATTGATCTGCTGTTTATCGCCCGTGCGCTTGAACGTATTGGCGATCATGCGAAAAACATGGCGGAGCGGGTGATTTATATGGTTCAGGGCGAAGATGTGCGCCACACTGGTGTCAAGAATGTTGAATTACAGGCACGTGGTGGTAAAGAAGCGGTAGAGGCTCTCAAGGAAGCCAAACTGGCAGAGACAACCGAAGCGCCTGACACCAGCGGAAAATAAAGCCTGTCTTACCTGTACATAAAAAACAGCCTCATCAGAGGCTGTTTTTTATGCTGAAGCTTGTTGCCATTGATCAGTTTGATGGAGGAACGTAACCCTGGGCTTCGATATTGGCATCTTCAAACAGATAGCTTTCCATTTGCTGTTGCAGATATTTGCGGGCACGTGCATCCGCCAGGTTAAGGCGGTTCTCATTCACGATACGGGTTTGGATTTCGGTCCATGCTATCCAGGCTTCTTTTGAAATGGATTGCCAGATTTTAACGCCCAGATCGCCAGGGTATGGAGGGTAGTCCAGGCCTTCAGCTTCTTTTTTAAGTTTTACACATTGAACAAGACGTGCCATATTGCTACCTCATTAAAGTTTCTTGATAAAAATTAGACTGTTCCTGGATCGATTGTAATTCATTTGCTTTTCAGCGGGCAAATCACTGAGGGTTCCCTGAACAAAGCCTCGTTTGACAAACCAGTGTGAAGTGCGGGTGGTGAGCACGAACAGACGCTTGACACCGAGCGCACGCGCCTTGTTTTCCGCGTGTCTTAGCAGTATTTCACCCTCACCGCTGCCTTGCCAGTCAGGGTTGACAATCAGGCAGGCCATTTCAGCCATTTTTGATTCAGGATAAGGAATTAACGAAACACAGCCATAAATGATGCCATCGTGCTCCAGGACCGTGAATTTCTCCACATCACGCTCAATCACGTTACGACCTCGAGGAACCAGCGTGCCATCGGCTTCCAGGGGCTCAATCAGGCTGACAATTGCGCCAATATCGTCTATCGTGGCTGGACGCAGGTCATCCAGTGTGTCTTCCACCACCATGGTGCCCACACCATCGTGGGTGAAGTATTCAAGCAGGATGCTGCCATCCAGTTCGTAGGGAATCAGGTGGGCCCGTTTGACACCACGCTTGACGGCATTGGAGGCATGTTGCAGGAAAGTGGCGGTGTCTTCATCAAGGTGGCCTTGCCGGATCAGATTATCGGCATCTTCCCGGGCAATTTCCGTAATGACATTATCATTCAGATCTTTGAGCATGCTGTTCCTGGTCATGAAAATCAGCTTGTCTGCACTCAGCGCAATGGCTGTGCTGGTGGCCAGCTCTTCCATGGCCAGGTTGAAAGCCTCTCCGGTTGGGGAAAATCCAATCGGGGACATGAGCAGCACAGCACCATGAGAGATGATTTTTTTCATCGCATCAAGGTCAAACTTGCGAACCTTGCCCGAATGCTTGTAATCGACCCCGTCAATGACACCTACCGGCTGGGCGGTTACAAAGTTGCCTGAAATGATATGGATGTGTGCGTTGGACATGGGGGTATTGGGCAAGCCCTGGCTGAAAGCGGCTTCAATATCCAGACGGATTTCACCGGCCGCTTCCTTGGCGCACTCCAGGGCCTCCGGACTGGTCGGTTCAATGCCCCGTCCAAATTGATAGCTAAAACCTTTAAGGCGCAATTGTTCATTGACCTGGGGACGTGATCCATGCACTAATATCAGGTGAACGCCCAGGGCTGTCAGTAAGGACAGATCCTGAATCAATGCATTCAGGGCACCAGCCTGTACCAGATCGCCACCAAAACCCACAACAAATGTTTTTCCGCGCAGGGTATGTACGTATGGAGCCACCTCCCGAAACCATCGGACAAACTGTGCCGGGGCATATTCAGGTGCATCTAGGGCGGAATAGGTTTCGGGTTCGTGGGTGTTCATGGTGTTCAGTTACAATCCTGTATGGCTAAAAATGAAAAAATGGCCAGACTTTGAGATTAAAAAGTCAAGGCAAAATTATAATGTCGGATAGACTTAAAGATAGATTATTTATGCATAAAAATGTTGTTTCAAATCACAGTGGCACAAAACAAATGTCAAATGAAGCCGTGCCCGAGCGATTGCCTCCTTCCATCTCTTACCCTGAAGACTTGCCTGTCAGTGCGAAAAGGGCGGAAATCGCCAGGGCGCTTCAGGCCCATCAGGTAATTATTGTATGCGGTGAAACCGGTTCGGGCAAAACAACCCAGTTGCCAAAAATCTGTCTTGAGCTGGGGCGGGGCCTTAAAGGTATGATTGGCCATACCCAGCCACGCCGGCTGGCCGCCACGTCTGTGGCCAAACGTATTGCCCAGGAATTGAATACGCCTATGGGTGAATGGGTGGGGTACCAGATTCGCTTTAGCGATAAAACAGGTCCCGGTGCCGCCATCAAGCTGATGACTGATGGTATTTTGCTGGCTGAGTCACAGCGTGATCCCCTGCTCAGGCGCTACGATACGATTATTATCGATGAAGCGCACGAGCGCAGTCTGAATATTGATTTTTTACTGGGGTTTTTAAAGCAGTTGTTGCCCCGGCGCAAAGACCTGAAGCTTATCATTACCTCTGCCACGATTGATGCAGACCGATTTGCCACGCACTTTGCCGGCAAAAACGGGCAGAAGGCGCCCGTTATTGAAGTCTCGGGGCGCTTGTATCCGGTTGAGGTGCGTTACCGTCCCATTCGTTTTTTTGATGACGAGGAATCCGCCGGAACGCAGTCTGAGTCCAGTCGTCTGGACCGGGATGAAGAAAAAGACCTGATTGATGGCATTGTGGATGCAGTGGATGAATGTGCGCAACATGGTCCGGGTGATATATTGGTTTTCCTGCCCGGAGAAAGGGAGATCCGCGAGGCGGCCGAGTCCCTGCGCAAGCATCATCCAGCCGGTACCATGGTGTTGCCTTTGTTTGCCCGCATGTCTCAGGCCGACCAGGAACGTATTTTTCACCCAAGCACCAATCAGCGCAGGGTGATTCTGGCTACCAACGTGGCTGAAACCTCCTTAACGGTACCGGGTATCCGTTTTGTGATTGACAGTGGTCTGGCCCGGGTCAAGCGTTACTCCTGGCGCAACAAGGTTGAACAGTTGCAGATTGAACCGGTTAGCCAGGCATCGGCCAACCAGCGGGCAGGTCGTTGTGGCCGTATCGGGCCAGGCGTTTGTATCCGGCTTTACGATGAAGATGATTTCAAGCTGCGAGCACCTTTTACCGATCCTGAAATCCTGCGTTCATCCCTGGCTTCGGTTATTTTGCGCATGAAGGCCTTGCGACTGGACGGGATCGAGCAATTTCCCTTTGTGGATAAACCAACGGGCAAAGCGATCGCCGATGGCTATCATCTTTTGCAGGAACTGGGGGCGATTGATGACGCCAATAAACTGACACCGGTTGGTCGTAGTCTGGCCAAATTGCCAGTGGATCCACGCCTTGCCCGCATGATTCTGGCCGCCAAAGAACACCAGTGTCTGGCAGAAATGCTGGTGATTGCGTCAGCATTGTCTATTCAGGATCCCCGGGAGCGTCCTTTCAATGCGAAGGAGGCCAGTGACCAGGCGCATGCCAAATTCAAGGATGACAAATCCGAATTCATGTCGTACCTGAAGCTCTGGAACTGGTATAACGATGCAGTGGCCAATAAGGCCTCCCAAAGAAAGCTGGTGGAAAAGCTCAGGACTTCTTTTCTGTCGCCCTTGCGTTTGCGTGAATGGCATGATGTGCATACCCAGTTGCACAGCCTGGTTCGGGAGCAGGGGTGGCGGCTTAACCAGAGCGATGCCACTTACGAACAAATTCACAAGGCCTTGTTAACCGGCTTGCTGGGCAATCTGGGTTTTAAAGGTGATGAGGCACCGCATTATCAGGGAGCCCGTGAAATCCGCTTTTTTATTCACCCGGGTTCGACGCTGATTAAAAAAGCGGGTAAGTGGATTATGGCCGCAGAACTGGTTGAAACTTCGCGGCTGTTTGCGAGATGCATTGCCAATATTGATCCTCGCTGGATAGAGTCTATTGGCGCCCATTTGCTGAAAAAACAATGGTCCGACCCGGTCTGGAATGCCAAGTTGGGGCAAGTGCAGGCCAATGAAAGGGCCAGTTTGTACGGTTTGCAAATTTATCACGGGCGCAAGGTGAATTATGGCCGGATAGCGCCAGTCGAGTCACGGGAAATTTTCATTCGGGATGCCCTTGTGGCGGGTGATATTGACTCAAAATTACCGTTTATTGTGCGCAACAACCGCTTGATACGTGAAATCGAAAAGCTGGAGCATAAGTCGCGCAGGCCCGATATTCTGGTGGATGATGAGCTGATTTTCGCTTTTTACAACAAACTCATTCCCGAACATATCTGTCAGACCGCCACACTTGAAAGCTGGTATAAAGATTTGCCTGAAGCCAGCCAGCAAGAGCTGATCCTGAACCGGGATGACTTGATGCGCCATGAGGCCATAGGCGTGACCACCGAGGTGTTTCCCAAAAAGCTGGTATGGGATGGCATTGATCTGGCCCTTGATTATCATTTTGAACCGGGTTCACCTCGTGATGGGGTGACCATGACGATTCCCGTTTATGCCCTTAACCAGATTGACGGTACACGTTGTCAGTGGCTGGTGCCAGGCATGCTCAAGGAAAAGGTGCTTTTGTTGCTGAAGTCACTGCCCCAAAAGCTGCGCCGTCACTGCGTACCACTGCCCGATTATGCGGCGGGTTTCCATCAACGCTGGTTTGAGCGGCTGGCTAACCCCAGTATGCCTTTGACAACGGCTATTGCGCAAGATATTTGGGACCAGTGCAAGGTTCGGGTCAAAGAGGAAGACTTCAAGCTTGAATCCTTGCCGGTGCATTTATTCATGAACTTTAAAGTCATCGATGAACACGGACGTATGTTGTCAGCCGGGCGCAATCTGAACCAGCTCAAGGCCGAGCATGGCATGCAGGCGCAGGAAACTTTCCAGCGCCTGGCCAGCAAAGATCGTGATGTTGCCCAGGTGCTGGCCAGTGAGCACATTACCGAATGGAATTTTGGGCAATTGCCTGAACTGTTGGAAATCAAAAAGAAAAACCAGTCATTCATCGGTTATCCGGCATTGGTGGATAATGGTGAGTCCTGTGATTTGGATGTGTTTGATGATCCTGAAACGGCGCGTCAGAAGCATCGGGCCGGTTTGCTGCGACTTTTTCGGATTGCCCTGAAAGATCAGCTTAAATTCTTAAGCAAAAACATTACCGATTTGACGCGCATGAGTATGATTTACATGCCCTTGGGCTCACAGGAAGAGTTGCGTGACCAGATTGTTGATTGTGCCCTGATCCAGGCCTGTCTGGCCAGTCCCTTGCCTGAGGATGCCAATGCTTTTGAACAAAGGAAACAGGATGCCAAAGGGCGTCTGGGCCTGTTGATCCAGGAAATTGCCCGTCTGGCAGGCACAATCCTGAGTGAGTGGGCCGGGGTGCAGAAAAAACTTCCGTCCATCAAATCGCACAAACAGGCTTATGAAGATATTGTTGCCAATCTGGGTGTTTTGATGAGCAAGGACTTCCTGAAAAAGAATCCGTATACGCAATTGGTGCATTATCCGCGCTATCTCAAGGCCTGTTCGGCACGAATAGACAAGTTGCGCAGTGATCCTGCACGGGATGCACGGATAATGGCCGAGATGGCGCCATTGCTGGTGAATTACCAGCGTATGCGAAGTACACTCAAGGGCGCTCCTGATGAGCGTCTTGATGACTTTCAGTGGTTGCTGCAAGAGTTGCGCGTTGCCCTTTTTGCCCAGGAACTCAGAACCCCTATGCCCGTATCGGTCAAGCGCCTGCAAAAGGCGTGGGAAACCATTATTCGTTGATACAATTCTGCCCATGACTTCAGAAAACACCCCTCCATTATTTGTCCATTTGCGTGCCCACTCCGAGTTTTCGGTGGTGGATGGCATTGCCCGTCTTGATGACCTGATTGGCCAGGCTGTCAAATTCGGTCAGCCAGCCCTGGCGGTTACCGATTTATGCAATATTTTCGGTTTCGTCAAACTTTATAAAGGCGCTCGTGGCAAGGGTATCAAACCGATTGCAGGCTGTGATGTCTGGTTGACCAATGAACAGGATCGTGAAAAACCATTTCGCTGCCTGCTGCTGGTTAAAAACCATCAGGGCTACAATAATTTGTGCGAATTGCTTTCCAAGGCCTGGATCAGCAACCAGTACAAGGGCAGGGCGGAAATCAGGAAAGAATGGCTTCGTGAAATGGGAGAGGGCCTGATCCTGCTTTCCGGCGGTCGTCAGGGGGATATTGGTCAGGCGCTTGAGGTGGGTAATCAGGAACTGGCCATCGCTTTGGCCAAACAATGGTCTGAATTGTTTCCTGACGCTTTTTATATTGAGTTGCAACGGGCCGGCTTCGACGCGGATGAGGTTTATGTACAGGAGGCGGTCAAGCTGGCTGCCGCATGTCATTTGCCGGTCGTGGCCACCCATCCCATTCAGTTTCTGAAGAAAGAAGACTATCGGGTTCATGAGGCGCGTGTTTGTATTGCAGAAGGTGAGTTGCTGGGAAATCCAAAGCGGGTTCGGCGTTTTACCGAAGAGCAGTACATGCCCAGCTCCGAAGAGATGGCACGCAAGTTTCAGGATATTCCCACGGCACTTGAAAACGCGGTTGAGATTGCCAAGCGATGCAACCTGACTCTGGTGCTGGGTAAACCGCAATTGCCCATTTTTCCCACGCCTGATGGTATTACCCTGGATGATTATCTGGTTCAGTTGGCGGAAGAAGGCCTGGCCAAGCGGATGGCGGTGTTATATCCTGATGAGGCAGAAAGGGAAAAGCAGTACCCCACTTATCTCGAACGCCTTCAGTGGGAATGTAAAACAATTATCCAGATGGGTTTCCCGGGCTATTTCCTGATTGTTCAGGACTTTATCAATTGGGGTAAAAACAATGGCGTTCCCGTAGGGCCGGGTCGTGGTTCGGGCGCCGGCTCTCTGGTGGCCTACTCCTTAGGCATTACCGATCTTGATCCCATACGTTATGACTTGCTGTTCGAACGGTTCCTGAACCCCGAACGGGTTTCCATGCCCGACTTTGATATTGACTTTTGCCAGGATAACCGTGAAAAAGTCATCGAATACGTAAAAGATAAATACGGACGCGATGCGGTTAGCCAGATTGCCACCTTTGGTACCCTGGGTGCCAAGGCGGTGGTGCGTGATGTGGGGCGGGTACTTGAGTTGCCCTATTCCCTGTGTGATGGCTTGTCCAAACTTATTCCCTTCAATCCGGCCAACCCCTGGTCCCTTGAAAAAACCCTGGCTGAGGAGCCCGAGTTCAAACGTCGGTATGAAACTGATGAGGAAGTAAAGGCGCTGGTTGATCTGGCCAAACCCCTTGAGGGTCTGACACGCAATATTGGCATGCACGCGGGCGGTGTGTTGATCGCTCCGGGTAAATTAACCGATTTTTGTCCGCTTTACTGCCAGCCTGGTCATGATACCAGTGTGGTTTCACAGTATGACAAGGGTGATGTTGAGGATGTTGGTCTGGTCAAGTTTGACTTTTTGGGCCTTCGCAACCTGACTATCCTGGATTGGGCCGTGCGTTATGTGCGCCGTTTTAATGAAAGCAAGCGTGATTTTGACGTGATGGCATTACCGCTGGATGATCCCGAGGCTTACCGGATTCTTTGCGAGGGTAACACTACGGCAGTGTTTCAGCTTGAATCCCGCGGCATGAAAGAGCTCCTGAAGAAACTGCTGCCCAGCACATTTGAAGACATTATTGCGATGCTGGCCCTGTATCGTCCGGGGCCGCTTGAGTCTGGCATGGTGGATGACTTTGTCAATCGCAAACATGGACGGGCAACGGTGGATTACTTTCATCCCGACCTTGAGTCCACCTTAAGCAGCACTTATGGCGTGATCGTGTATCAGGAGCAGGTCATGCTGATTTCCCAGATTATTGGTGGTTACAGTCTGGGCGGTGCCGACTTGCTGCGCCGGGCGATGGGCAAGAAAAAGCCCGAAGAAATGGCCAAGCACCGGGAACTGTTTGAAAAAGGCGCCGTTGAAAAGGGCTATGACGGTGAACTGGCGGTAACGCTATTTGACCTGATGGAAAAGTTTGCCGGCTATGGATTCAACAAAAGTCACTCGGCAGCCTATGCCCTGATTGCTTATCAGACCGCCTGGCTGAAGGCTTATCATCCGGCCGAATTCATTTCGGCCACGATTTCATCGGATATGGATGATACCGATAAGGTACAGATTTTCTGGCGTGATGCGGTTGATAACGGCCTGACCGTTTTGCCGCCCGATGTCAACCAGTCTGTTTTCCGTTTTGAGCCGGTTATTGATGAGTACGTGGCAAGAGGAGAGCCTCCCAGAACCATTCGTTATGGTCTGGGTGCGGTCAAAGGGACGGGCCAGGGGGCAGTTGAAGAAATCTTGCGTGCCCGTGATGAGGGCGGTCCCTTTGTGGATTTATATGATTTTTGCAAGCGGGTAGACCGGCACACCGTCAACCGGCGCACGATGGAGGCCCTGATTCGTGCCGGTGCATTCGATGCGATTGACGAGAACCGTTCGGCGTTGCTGGCGGCCCTGTCCCATGCGATTGATGCGGCAGACCAGGCAGAAAAAAGCGCTAACCAGGTATCCCTTTTCGGGGATGATTCCAGTTCGATTGTCCAGCTTGAAATGGGTAAGGTCAAACCATGGTCCTTGCATACCCGCCTGCTTGAAGAGAAAAATGCCTTGGGTTTTTTCTTTAGTCACCATCTGTTTGAGGTCTGGCGTGATGAGGTGCGTCGCTTTATTCCTGGTACTTTGGCCAAACTGCAGGAATCACGTGATTCGCAATGGATAGCGGGTGTCCTGATTGGTATCCGCAGTTTTACCCTCAAGCAAGAAACCAAATCCGGTGATAACCGGCTTTACTTCCTGCTGATCGATGATGGTACTGCCCAGGTTGAAGTGCTGTGTCCGTCTTCTGTTTATGAGATTCACCGGCATCGTCTCAAGACGGATCAGTTGTTGATTGCACAAGTCAAGATCAAGACCAATAAATTCACTGGCGTATTGCGTATATCGGTGGAGTCTCTTTATGACCTGCAGCTGGCGCGGGAAGAAAAGGCCAGGAGCCTGCAAATCAACCTGAATAAAGAGGTTAGTGTGAAGTCACTTAAAGCTTTGCTTAATCCTTACCGGGCCGAGCCTGAAAATGGTGTGCCAGGTGTGCGGGTCCAGTTGAATTTGCAATCGCCCAAGGGCTTCCGTTGTGAGCTTGTCCTGGGTGAAGAGTGGCGGGTACGCATGGCTGATGCCTTATTTGAAAAAATTGAAGCCACCAAACAGTATGCTGAATACGAGGTTATTTACGAATGAGCAAGCAACAATCGCTGACGGATCAACCGTTAAGAATTCTTCACTCCGAGGCGGCGGTCTCTTTTGGTGGGCAGGAACATCGCATTCTCAAGGAAATGCTGGCCATGCGCGAACGGGGGCACCATATTGAATTGGCCTGCCGTCCCGAGGCTCAGTTGGTGGAGCGTATGCGGGCCCTGGGATTTACCGTGCATACCGTACCCATGGGGGGACTGGGCAATTTTGTCAGGGGTGTGCTTAAGTTCAGAAAAATCCTGAAGCAGGGCAGGTTTGATGTGCTCAATACCCATAGCCGGAAAGATACCCTGATAGCGGCCTTGGGTGCCAGGCTGGCTGGAACACCGCTGATTGTACGCACCCGGCATCTGGCTGCTCCCATCGGTTCGCTGTTGTCATACAGTTGGTTGCCACACCGTATTTCCACCGTCAGTAATCATGTCAGGCAGATGGTTTTGGAAAAAGGGGTGCCCGAGTATAAGGTAAGAACCATTTATTCGCCTGTTGCCACGCCCGAGACTGTTGAGCAGTCTACCTTGCGTCAGGAGTTGCATTTGTCTGATAGTGCAATCGTCGTGATCTGTGTTGCCGTCATGCGCCAGAAAAAAGGCCATGTTTTTCTGATCAATACTATGCTGCCCCTGTTTGAAAAATATCCCGACTTGCATCTGGTGCTGGTGGGGGCAGGATCGCCCACCTATGAACAGGTCGTGGCTTTTATCAAGGAAAAAAAAGTTGAAAACCGGGTTCATTTAATGGGGTATCGAAAAGATGTGCCCAACTTGTTAGCCGGCAGTGATATTTTTGCCCTGGCTACTGAACAAGAGGCCTCAGGTACGGTTTATGTTGAGGCACAAATGAGTGGCTTGCCGGTTATCGGGACCGATGTGGGAGGGGTTTCCGAAATGTTCAGGGATGGTGAAACCGGTATCCTGGTTCCCGGCAAAGATCGTAAGGCCCTGGAAAATGCCCTGGAGCGCCTGATTGCCGATCCGGCGTTAAGGCAGAAAATGAGCATGGCTGCCCATCAATGGCTTTATGATGAAGGTGGATTTTCTACTGAAAAGCTGGCCCTTGATACGGAAATCGCTTATCGTATTTGGTTGGCCGAACGAAGTGGCAAGGCAGGCAGTTATACCCAGCCACGCAGCCAGTAAACAATTAATCCCAGATATTCCTTGATAATTGAGCGGCTACTCTCGAGTGCCCTGGCATTGGGAAGCAAAAGAAGGAAACCGGGATCATCGGGAATAGTAATTTGCGGGGGATTGGGGGCTGGGGTTACCTCCAGGTTATATCTGTCAAAGACGGCCATGGATCTGGGGGTATGAAGGGCGGAAGTGACCAGAATAATTGATTTGATCTTGTTGCGAATTAATTCATTGGCTGTAAATTCGGCATTTTCATAAGTGGTTTTGCTGTTGTTTTCAAGCATGATGGCGGATTTTGGCACGCCTTTTCCTGCCAGCTTCGCTGCCATGCCTTTGGCTTCGCTAACCTCTCCGGCAAGCGCGCCGCCCGAGACGATGATGATGGGTGCTTTCTGGGCCTGGTACAGTTCACTGGCCGTATCAACCCGTGAATGGGTTGATGGATTGTCACTAAGTTCCTGGAACCAGTTTTCCCGGTTGTTGGCGGTGTTACCGCCCAGGACAACAATTGCCTGCGCAGGGGGAATCGAGTCAATACTTCGATGCGGGTAACGGTTTTCCAGTATTCCCCCTAAAATCAGTGAGGTAATGGGCAAAGACCAGAGCAAGAGCCATGATAGTCCGCCAAAGCACAGGAAGACACCCGTTTTCCTTCGTTTCAGTAAAATCAGCACTGCACCGGAAATAACCAGGAAAACGCATAAATTCAGCGGAATAATAAGTGAAATGAGATAGCTTTTCATGCTTTGTTCAGGAGGGGGTAAGGATGGACGTGCTCAGCTTGATGACAGCGTCAAGTTCAGGCCAGTGACCCATGCTGCCACATATATGCGCGGTTGTAGACCAGGGTCCGGTGCGTTTCGGGTCGGTAACGCCAATCAGGGTGATTTGAGGTGTTCTGGTTAATGAGGCAAGATGAGAAACACCCGAGTCGTTGCAGACAACCAGGGCGGCTTTGCTGATGAGGGCAACAAACACCCCCAGGCCAACGGCAGGCAGGCACAGGGCATCAGGGGCATTCCTGAAAGCGGCTTCCCGTTCATTGGGGGGCGGACACATGACAACCGTATATCCTTGCTCCCGCATATGGCGGGTATATTCCGCAAACTGTGGCCAAACCTTGTCTTTGCCTTTGTGTTTGCCTGTTGCCGTAGGGGCAATCAGAATGAATGTCTTGGCCTTCAGGCGATGTTCTTTTAGCAGGATCTCGGCTTTTTGCGTATCTTTCCTGTCCAGGGGCAAAATAAGTGTTTTTTCAGGCGTGGGGGCAGAGTTGAGATGCCATTTTTGCAAGGCGCAATGAGTCAGGTGGTACCATGACTCAACCGCATGCAGATTTTTGGACGGTTTGTCAAAAGGCCACTTCAATAGCAACGAGCGGCCATCGTCTTTGTAACCGGCCGAAGGCAGTCCGGCCAGTCTGAATGTCAGGGCACTGGTGAGCGAGTCGGGTAATAGAAGTCCTACCGATTTGCCATTTGCCGGATTGTTTTTTTTGTGTGCCTTGATAATTTCCCTATCTTTATTCCATTGTCCACTCAGACTCAGGAATTGGGTGCCTACAATACCCTTCAGCAGGCTTTCAGCCCAGGGTTTTGCGCAGATAATCACTTCACAGCCTGTGTTCAGGGTTGCATACAGACTGGGCAGGCTCATGCAGACATCACCGATCCAGTTCGGCAGTCGCAGATAAATTCTAGATATATTTTTCATTAGACGGATTTTATCCTGATTGTCATAAAACATAAACTTTTCTGCATGTTTATGTTGAAACCGTTAAAATCCCAAGCTTGACAGGTTAACAAGAGAGTATTCCTTGAGTTTATTCGAACAAAATCACCGGGAAGGGTCCCATGCGGTCAACCCGGAACTATGGAGAAAAATCTACAAGCGGGTAGGCGTGTACTGGAAAGCACTCGCCGTTGCCATGGTGTTCGTGGCTTTGGGGGCTGCGACACAGCCAGCCATGGCCTACATTATGAAGCCTTTGCTGGATGAGGGTTTTAATGGGGCAAAATCGTATTTTATATGGATGATGCCGCTTGCCATTGTCAGTCTTTTTCTGGCGCGTGGAATTTGCAACTTCCTCAGCAGTTACCTGTTGGCATGGATTGCCAATAATGTATTGCTTGGGATGCGATCTGATATGTATGAACGCCTGCTGACTTTGCCTGATACCGAATTCCAGAAGGGCGATACCGGACGATTGATGAACCGTTTTACGATTGATGCCGGTGACGTTACTGATTATGCGACAGAGGTTTTCACCATTATTGTGCGGGAAACTTTTGTGGTGCTTGCCCTGCTGGGGATGCTGCTGTACTTGTCCTGGCAGCTCAGTCTGATCATTTTTCTGATTCTGCCTTTGTCCATTATGGTGGCACGCTATTTCACCAAGCGTTTGCGTCGTATTAATCGGCAAACCATTAATATGAATGCCCAGCTGACGCATGTGGTAAGAGAGGGTATTGAAGGCCAGCGCGTAGTCAAGCTGTTTGATGGCTATGAATACGAGCAGTCCCGTTTTGCAGTGGTGAATGCGGGTTTAAGGAAGTTCGCCATGAGAAAAGCGTCCGCGGATGCTGCCATGACGCCCCTGACGCAGCTATGTATTTCGTTTGCCGTTGCCGCCGTCATCGCAACCGCTTTGTATCAGGGTAATGCGGGCACCTTGACGGTGGGGGCTTTTGTGGCGTTTGTGACCGCCTTGGCACAAATTCTTGACCCCATCAAACGATTGACCAATGTGGCCTCCAAAGCGCAAAAAATGCTTATTGCTGCGGAAAGTGTCTTTTCATTGATTGATGGTGTCCAGGAGAAAGATCTGGGTAAGCATGAACTGAAAATCAATAATGGTGCAGTGGTTGAGTTCAAGGATGTATGTTTTCGTTTTCCGGATGCGCCGCGCAATACCTTGTCCAATATTTCACTAACGGTTAAATCCGGAGAAACGATTGCTTTTGTAGGCCGCTCAGGCAGCGGGAAAACCACGCTGGCCAACATGATTCCCCGTTTTGTCGAACCTGACTCGGGGTGTATCACGATAAATGGTCACGATATTAATGATGTGACCCTGAAAAGTCTGCGGGCCAATTTATCACTGGTCAGTCAGAATGTGGTGCTTTTTGATGGCTCCATTGCACAGAACGTGGCTTACGGTTCCTATCGCAATGCCACCGAGTCACAAATTACAGAGGCTCTCAAGGCAGCCAATCTGCTGGAATTTGTAGAATCGTTGCCCAATGGTTTGCAAACCCATGTCGGTGAAAATGGGGCATGGCTTTCCGGTGGGCAGCGTCAGCGCCTGGCGATTGCCAGGGCTTTAATCAAAAATGCGCCCATTCTTATTCTGGATGAAGCCACCTCCGCCCTGGATAACGAATCCGAGCGTCAGGTGCAGGCTTCACTTGATCTGCTCATGGCGGGGCGCACAACTTTTGTCATTGCCCACCGTTTATCAACGGTACAAAATGCCAATTGTATTGTTGTACTTGATCATGGACGGATTATCGAGTCGGGTACACATGACGAACTCTTGAAAAAAGGCGGTTTGTACGCCACCTTATATCAAATGCAGTTTCGTGAAGATTAATTGAAAATTATTGTTTTATACTCTTAGGCGTTACACGCAATACATTTATATTTTTTTACGGTAGATCAATGACAGAAAAAGCACAGCATGAAATTTCTTCATGGGGTTATGAACACCCCTCGGTAAAGGGCCCTAACGCCTTAATGTTTTTTACCTGGGATTTGTCCAAAACCATTGAAAATGCTTTCAAGAATGCAACAGAAGATACGCTGGACTATTATCTGGCAGAGGCGCAAAAATCCATAGACGAACTTTTGCAAAAATATATTGATATTGAGGCGGATCCTGAAACTTTTGACGGTCAGAGTATTATTTTGCGTCTGGAACCCAATGAAGACTCAAAAACCCCCTTGATTGCGTTGCAAACTTCTCCGCATCTTGAAGATAGAATCATCAAGATGCAAGCTCGGGTCAGGCCCGGGCACGGTTAATGGGTTCACATCAGGACAATGTCATACATTTCCTGCGTATAGGTGTTGTCAACCTCAAGGGTGATGGGCTTGCCAATAAAATCACCCAGCGTGGCCAGGTAATGGCTTTCCTCTTCAAGAAACAGGTCAATAATGCTTTGCGAGGCAATTAAACGAAACTCTTTGGGGTTGAATTGCTTGGCCTCTCGCAGGATCTCCCGCAAAATGTTATAGCAAACGGTTCTTGGCGTTTGTACCGAACCCTTGGCCTGGCAGGTTGGGCAGGGTTCGCATAGCTGGTGCGCCAAAGAGTCACGAGTGCGTTTTCGGGTCATTTCAACCAGTCCCAGTTGGGAAAAACCGTTAAGGGTTGTTTTGGTGCGGTCTTTATCCAGCGCTTTTTGCAGCTCTGCCAAAATGGCATCCTGGTGTTCTTTATTGTCCATATCGATGAAGTCAATAATAATGATGCCGCCCAGATTACGCAGGCGCAATTGACGGGCAATGGCTACCGCTGCTTCAAGATTGGTTTTGAAAATGGTGTCGTTAAAGTTTCGCCCACCAATAAATCCACCGGTGTTCACATCAATGCTGGTCAGGGCTTCAGTCTGGTCTATGATCAGGTAGCCGCCAGACTTCAGGTTAACGCGCCGTGAAAGGGCGCTGTTGATTTCCTCGTCAACATACGCGGTTTCAAATAACGGTCGCTCACCGGCATAATGTTTTATTTTTCCTATGATTGACGGTGTATAAATGGAAGCCCACTCAAGCAGAGTCTGAGTCGTACTGCGTGAATCAATTTCAATGGACCTGGTTTCGGGCGTCACCATGTCACGCAGCACCCGCTGGGCCAGCGTCAAGTCTTCATAAAGAAGGGCGGGGGCCGATTGCTTTTGCACCGCCTCTTTAATCATGGACCAACGCAGGTTCAGGTATTCCTGGTCTTTCTTTATTTCTTCATCGGTGGCGCCTTCGGCCTGGGTGCGTACAATAAAACCGCCTTTTTCATTGGGGTCCATCAGGGCGATGACCCGCTCTTTCAGGCGGTTTCGCTCTTCCTCTGATTCAATTTTTTGTGAAATGCCAATGTGTTGTTCATGGGGCAGGTATACCAGCATGCGTCCGGCAATGCTGATCTGGTTTGACAGGCGTGCGCCTTTGGTGCCTAAAGGATCTTTAATAACCTGCACCAATAAAGACTGACCTTCAAACAGTAATTTTTCGATTTGCGTGTAGGCAATGCCTGTATTTCGTAAAGAGCGGTTTTCGCGCAGGTCGGCAATATGAATAAATGCGGCTTTATCCAGCCCGATATCAATAAAGGCACTTTGCATTCCTGGTAATACGCGTACAACTTTGCCTAAATAAATATTACCAACTTTACCTCTTTGGCTGGTGCGTTCTATATGTATTTCCTGGGCAGCTCCCAGTTCGATTAATGCGACGCGTGTTTCAAAAGGCGTGACGTTGATTAATATTTGTTCGCTCATGTTTGTTTTCTCTTGGTCTGGCGTATTATTTGGGGGTCGTATATTCTATATGAGCTTATCATGAGAACATGCCCAAGTTGAAGTATGTTAAAAACTAACATTCAGAATACGGTGTAACCCATAAAGAAAGGATTTTGCGGTGAGTGACTCACAAGATTCAAGTTATATTTCCAATCATATTCGCAAACGTATCGAACTGGCCGGTGCCCGCTATCATGCCAATGACAATATTTCGGCCTATATCAATCCCGGTGAGCTCGATCTGTTGCAGCAGGAAGTCCAGGAAAAATTAAAAGAAGTGCTTAAAAGTCTGGTGATTGACACCGAAAGAGACCACAACACCAATGATACGGCGAAGCGTGTTGCCAAAATGTTTATCAAGGAAGTGTTTGCGGGTCGCTATCAGGCTATGCCTGAGACAACCGAATTTCCCAATGTGGAAAAATTAAGTGAGTTGATTATTGTTGGGCCTATTCAGGTACGTAGCGCCTGTTCCCATCATTTGTGTCCCATTATGGGGAAAGTGTGGGTGGGTATCATGCCCAATGAGCAATCCAATTTAATCGGCTTGTCCAAATATGCCCGCCTTATTTCCTGGGTCATGGAGCGCCCACAGATCCAGGAAGAAGCCATTACACAAATTGCCGATTTACTGGTCAAGAAAATGAATCCCGATGGGCTGGCCGTTGTTATGGAAGCGGATCATTTCTGCATGCAATGGCGTGGCGTAAAAGATATGGGATCAAAAATGGTCAACAGCGTCATGCGGGGATCATTCTTAAAAGACTCGGATCTGAGAAAGGAATTTTTATCATTGATGAACGGTAACCGTAGAAATTAACGACATCATCAGTGCTTAATAAGCTTGACCAAGCACACAAAGAAAAAGCAAATGAAGAAAAGGGCAACTGTTGTTTTAACCGTTGGCCCTTTTTTTATTACAAAGAATTGAAGGGCAAGCGTGTGTGTTGATGACGGTGTGAGTGTTCGTTTATTTGTTTGTGTTGTAAATTGGCACACGGTATTTTTATGGTTCAACCGTGGGTGCTGGCAGCCAGGTATGCCATTAATTGGGCAAAAACAGAAAAAAAATCGTCATATTGATCCTTGATGGCAAAGAGGATATGGCAGGCAGTTAAAAATGCCGGCCCTGGTTGTGGTGTAAAAACGCAACAAATTATTGTTTTTGACGTTTCCTTATAAATCAAATAGATAGATGATTTTGTGGTTTTTAGGTAAATAAAAAAACGTTCAAACTCTTGCGGGAAATGAAAACGTCATGCTATAGTTCATTTTTTCGCAGCAACGGCAACACGGATTTAGTCCAAAATGCCCGGCGGTGAAAAGGAAACGAAGTCTGGTTAAGTGTGTTGGTTTAGAACTCTACGGCTTAAGCAGGCAACGTGAAGTTGGTGGTCTGGCAGGTTGGTGTTAACGATTTGCCGGGTGGTTTAAAAAGAACGGTTTTAA
>LSQX01106723.1_pt1 | contig 133115 bp, 112 predicted proteins | sample 654561 | NCBI WGS metagenome assembly LSQX01 (sample SAMN04489861, study PRJNA283612) | anaerobic digester metagenome | isolation source: 4 biogas reactors fed with cattle manure at either 37C or 55C with and... | place: Denmark: Kongens Lyngby | collected 2014
TGGATGGAAAGTTTCAAACTTAGGTCATGGAAGAGGGATATAACCCTATTTTTAATCAGCCAGAATTTATCTCTTTTCGGTTCTTCCGTTGTGAGTTTCGCCATTATCTGGTATGTCACCCTGCAGACCTCTTCGGGCAAGTGGATAATGCTGTTTACCATTTGCTCTTTATTGCCCCAGGTGCTCATTTCTCTCTGGGCCGGTGTCTGGACGGACCGCCATAACCGCAAACACCTCATTATGCTGGCGGATGGCTTTATTGCCCTGGCCACGCTGGGTCTGGTGATTGCCTTTTGGGCAGGGTACCGGAGTATGGAACTACTTTTAGTGATTTCGTTTATTCGCTCAATCGGCGCAGGGATTCAGACGCCCTCCGTCATTGCCCTCTATCCACAGATTGTACCGCTGGAAAAGTTGACCAGGGTGCAAGGGATCAATCAAACCCTAAACTCTGTGTTGATGCTGCTTTCTCCCGCCGTGGGCGGCGTTGTACTCGGGACTGTAGGGATTACCTGGGCTTTTATGCTGGATGTGCTTACCGCCTCCCTGGCCATTGCCGTGCTCAGCTTTATTAGTGTTGAAAAGGTAGTCCAGTCTGGGGAAAAGGCTTCTGTTTTCTCAGACTTGCTTCATGGGATAACCTATGCCCTTAACCACAAACTACTAAGGCATGTTTTACTTTATTTTGGAATATCCTTCTTCCTCATTACACCGGCAGCGTTCTTGACACCTTTACTGGTGGAGCGCAGCTTCGGCAGCGATGTTTGGCGGTTAACCGCAAACGAAATGGTCTGGACAACAGGTACTTTGATTGGCGGGGTCTTTGTCTCCCTGCGTGGTGAATTCAAGAATAAAATCCTCACTGTGGCTATTTGCCTGGTGGCATTCGGCATCTCTTTCGCTCTATTGGGTGTTGCTACTAATTTCACCATCTATTTGCTGATTATGGGTGTGGCCGGGCTCTTTATGCCGGTTGTCACGACAGCGCAAACTGTATTAATTCAGGAAAATGTAGAAGCAGCCATGATGGGGCGGGTCTTTTCCCTGGTACAGATCCTTACAGGCAGTGCCATGCCGGTAGCTATACTGTTTTTTGGCCCCCTTGCGGATATTGTTCCCGTTGGCACAATTCTCCTGGTAACGGGTTTATTGCTGGCAGTGGCAGGCGTGTTTTATCAATTCACCAGTAAACGCGCCGGCTTAAATTATTAGGTTAATGCCCGTGTAATTGATTTAATAGTTGTACTGGTTTTTGAGCTGGTACATGATCTGGTAATTGAACGGGCAGCGTACCAGATTCACGTGCCTGCATAGCGTCTATGGCTAAAAAGGATAATTCTGTTATAATGATAGACATATTGGAACAACTGAACAACTGTCGAGATAAAGATGAGAAAATCGGAGGTTACAGGTTCAGGCCAATGCCGGTGGATTGAAGCGGGGAACTTTTCTGGTGAAATATTTGGCCATGGAAGGAGAACGGTGTCGCAAGACATGCACAGGGATTTTATTCCGCACGAAAAAATTGAGGCTATGGCCGCTGAGGCGGCCAGGTGCCTGGACCCTGAGCTGCTCGAAAGGGGTAAGCAGTATTGCCGGGATGGCCGGGTGGAATATACCAGGGTGTTCGGGCCCATGATTTACGCCCAGGTCAATGACGGAAAAAAGTACATCGTCCAATTACAAATCGATAACTTTTCCCGGAGTACCTGTACTTGTGCCAGAAAACAACTATGTGAACATATTGCTGCAGTATTCTTTTATCACTATAATGACGGGCCGCAGCTGGACAATGTCTCCTCCGGGGTTGATGTTCCCATTCTTGATTTGAGACACCCTCCGGAACCCATTGTCCAGCCCCGGAAACCCTTCCCGGTTATCCCGACTCCGGACGGGCCGGTGGAACGTTGGTTTAAGTATTACGAACTCCAGTACCGGCGGCTCAGGGAGGACAAATGTGCCTCGATAAGATCATTTTCCTACTCGTATTTAGGTTATCAACCGGATGAATTATACTTTTCGCCAAGGTTTTATGACGAATTTACCGCCTGCCTGTCACTGCAAAGTGAACACTGGCCCTTGCCAGTTAAAGATTTGTTCCGGCTCTACGGCTGCCTGTTTTTTATGGCGGGGCTGGAGGAAGAGGTGAAAGAGCAGAGTCAAAAGTCCTCATTCATGGACAGTTTTCAAATCAGCGTGATTGAGGAGGAATTTTTAAATGCCTTTAGCTCCTCGATTATAACCGCCTGGCGGCAGGCTCAATACCAGCCCTTTTTACAGAAGCTTGTTGAAATTGTTCACCTAAGATTTTTCCAGAAGCAGGAGCAGCTTTTTGACTGGCTTTGGATTTACCGCCTGCTGTGTATGGATGTCTTTAGCGACCAGGAATGGTGGGAAAAAGAGAAGGCTTACCTGGAAGAAAAAATGGAGAAGGCAGAGGAAGGCGGTTGGGAGTATTATGCTACCGCCCTGGCCCTGGCCAGCCTGTATATTACCGGAAACAGGAAGGAAGCCGCCCTGACCGTGCTTCAAAAGCCGAGAAAGAAGCGGGTCGTGGACATGCTTTTTTACCTTGAATACATGGTCAGGGAGGAGGAATGGGATGCTCTCCTGGTCTGGTTGCGCTGGATGGCGCCTGCTGTGCGGAATGCAAGCCCGGGGGTAATTGAAAAGGTCTGCCACTACTGCATCAGGGGGGCAGAAAATAGCGAAGCACCGGAGCAGTTTATCAAGTTAATCCGCTTCTGGTTGCCCTACGGTTTTGATGTCTATGCGGATTACCTTCTGGAGGCAGGCCTGCACAGGGAATGGGTTGAATTGCACATGAGCTACCTGGGACGCAAGGAAACGGGCATTGACAGAGGTGCCCTGCGCTATCTGGAATCCCTGGACCCGGCAGTACTGATCCCCCTGTATCACCAGTGGGCGGCCAGGCTCATTGAGGAGAAAAGCCGGAAATCTTACAAGGAGGCAGTCAGGCTGCTGAAAAAACTGCGCCATATCTATAGAAAGCAGAAAAGAAAAGAGGAATGGGATACGTTTATTTCCCATCTTGCTTCATATTACCGGCGTCTGAGGGCGTTTCAGGAAGAATTACGGAAAGGGAAGCTGATTTCCTGATGATGGATTACGGCATCAAAGTTTTTTTAGAGTGGGTTTCCGGAAAGGGGTTTTTTCTCTGGGGTAGTGGCAGGGGAGTATGCGCCAGCGATTTGAAATACCTGCTCTTTGCCAGGCACCAGCCTTCCTTTTACGGGACATTTATAGATAGCAGCAAATACCAGGACAGGGAGGGTCTATTCATATCCCCCCTCACTGCCCTGGAATTCCTAACCACACAGACCTGGTCAGGTGAAATAGAATGGCAATGGAGCAAGGAAATTATCGAGCTTAAAGCAGCGGCGCCGTTGTTAAAGGCAGCCCTGGCCGCAGGTTACTGGAAACCGGACTACGATCTTTGGGCGGCAGGCCGGCGGGGATGGCGGCTGGACTGGGAACGGGCCTGTACAACGGACCTCCCGGAGGTGGCCTTGATGGTGCCGTACCTGGAAGAATGGGCCAGCCTGCTCGTCGAAGAATTGATTGAACAGGACCCGGAAATTAGAGGGGCCTGGGAGAAAGTAATGCCCTTCCACCCTTTGCTGTTACCCATTCAGAGCCCCGGGCCGGTAATCCGCGACGAAGAAACCTGGCTGGAGGCCGTGGGCTGGCGGGAAGACCCCGCGCCCTTCAGGACCTGCCTGGAATTGGTTGAACCGGGGGGAGAGGATTCCACCTGGCGCCTCAACATCATTTTACAGGACAAACAGGACCCCACCCGGGTAGTCCCCTGGGAGCCCGGGGAGCAATGGGAGTCCAGCCTGGATGAGGCAGTGCCGCCGGAATGGCGGCAGCACCGGGAAAGTATCCGGCGCCAGGTGAGGAAATGGATTGAGGTCCTGCCATGGCTGGAGGATGACGGCGGTGCAAAGGCGGAGGAAGGGGCCGGGCTGCGCCGGGAGCTAAACGAAGAGGAGGCCTGGGAGTTCCTCGACTCCGGAAGTGGCCAGCTGGTACAGGCCGGGCATACTGTCCTGCTGCCCAAGTGGTGGGGAGAAGTGCAAAAACTGGTACCAGCCCTGAAAATCAGGACCCGCTCCTCTGTGGGGTCCTGGAAAGAAAGCTGGCTGGGAATCGACCAGATTGTACAGTTTGACTGGAATCTGGCTGTTGGCGATCTAGAACTATCGGAAACCGATTTCCGGGAAATTGTCAGGAAAAAGAAGCGCCTGGTGCAAATCCAGGGCAAATGGTTCCAGCTGGACCCGTCTTATTTCAAGAAGATCCAGCAGTTTATCCGGAAGAAGGAACGCCTTACTCTGGGTGAAATACTGCACCTGCGCCTGTTGGGACCGGCCGCATCAACCCCTGCGGAACAGGAGGCTGGTACGGAGGATGACGCCCTCCGGGTAGAGGTTGAGTTGAGCGGGCAGCTGGCGCAGATGGTTGAGCAACTGGGTAACCTGAATCAAATTCCTGTTCCGGAAGTCGCCGGGTCTTTCCGGGGCACCCTGAGACCGTACCAGCAATTGGGCACCGCCTGGATGTTGTTCCTGCGCCGCTTCTACCTGGGGTGTTGTCTGGCCGACGATATGGGCCTCGGGAAGACAATCCAGTGGATTGCTTACCTGTTAAAAGTCAGGGAAGAAGAGAACCCAGGCCAGCCGGCCTTGCTGATCTGTCCCACGTCAGTCCTGGGCAACTGGCAAAAGGAACTGGCCCGCTTTGCCCCGGATTTGAAGGTACGCCTGCATTACGGTCCGCAGCGGCCCAAAGGCCCTGATTTTCTTCCCTCCATCCAGGGAGCCGGCGTGGTGCTTACATCGTACAACCTGGCGCACATAGATGAGGCTGAACTATCCACGGTGGAATGGGACTGCATCTGTCTGGACGAAGCTCAGAACATTAAAAATGCTTACACCAAACAGGCTGCAGCGATTAGGAGGCTGAAAGGACGCCACCGCATCGCCATGACCGGAACCCCGATGGAAAACCGCCTTACCGAGCTTTGGTCCATTTACGACTTTATCAACCCTGGTTACCTGGGGAGCAGCGGGGAGTTCGGCCGCAAATTCGTCAGCGTGATCGAGAAGAGGGGGGACGCGGCGGATATCAGCCGGGTCCAGAAGCTGATCCGGCCTTTCCTCCTGAGGAGGGTCAAGAGCGACCCGGCCATAGAACTGGACCTGCCGGAGAAGCAGGAACAAAAGGAGTATATACCGCTGACGGTGGAACAGTCCTCCCTCTATGAAGGCGTCTTGCAGGATCTCTTTGAAAAACTGGAAAAAACGGAGGGCATGGCCCGCCGCGGGCTGATTCTGTCTACCCTGAGCAAGTTGAAACAGGTCTGTGACCACCCGGCGCTGTTATTGAAAGAAGAACCGCTGGAAAATGTTAACGACATCAGCAGACGCTCCAAAAAAGTGGAGCGCCTTTTGGAAATGGTTGCCCAACTGCGCCAGGAAGGGGAGCGCTGCCTTGTATTCACGCAGTTTGTCAGGATGGGCCGGCTGCTCCAGGAGGTATTGCTGAAAGAGCTGGGAGAACCGTCCTATTACTTATTTGGCGGTACCCCCAGGAAGGAGCGGGACGAAATGGTGGCCCGTTTCCAGGGGACAGCTCCAAAGGGTGGGGATAGTCACAATATTTTTATCCTTTCCCTGAAAGCCGGCGGCCTGGGATTAAACCTGACCGCCGCCAACCACGTTTTTCATTTTGACCGCTGGTGGAACCCGGCCGTGGAGAACCAGGCCACCGACCGCTCCCACCGGATTGGGCAGAACCGTCACGTTATGGTGCATAAGTTTATCACTCTCGGCACCATGGAGGAACGTATCGACGAATTGCTGGAACGAAAGTCGGGTTTAAGCGAGCAAATTATTGGCACCACCGAAGCCTGGTTGACGGAATTCTCCACCAGCGAGCTGAGGGAACTTTTCGCCCTCCGCAAAGAATGGGTCGGCGTCTAAGGCAGTGTTTTTTGATTTGGTTTATGCCAAGCCAAGGGGGGACTTCCATTGGGAGCAAAAAAGAGAGAGAAAAATAAAAAAAAGCGCCAGGGCAGGAAAAAGGCTGTTGAGATAAAAACCAGGGATACCAGTGGCGATGCCCACGGCCCTGGGTTGCCGGGTCTTAACCACATGTCCAGCCAGTGGCGGGAATTTTACAGGCTGGTAATTGAAAGACTGAAGAATGAAGGCACGCCACACTCAGTGTAAGAAAGGAACCAATCGATCCTTATCGTTATCAAATGTTTAACAACTAAATCCTACGATATTTACCTTAGACCATCATGTTATAAAAAAGCGGTAGGCTGGGCAAGCCTGCCGCTTACTATTACCCTCACGAAAGCGGCTTTTTGAACGTATCCACCATATATTAAAAAGCCTAATAACATTAATAGGAAAATCCTTTCCTAAAAATAAGTGTTTATTAAAAATGGCTTCTTAATTTAAATATATTAATGGTTTTCTGGATATTCAGCAATTATAGCAGGATGAATTAGGTTCCCATGTGTTCATTTAGGGTATTAGTTCACTCATCTATTATATCAAAATATGTTAATATGTTTCATTAAATATGTTTATTGATAAAAAATAATGTCGACAATTTTCGACAATAAAGACAAATATATTTAAGCTAAATCTTTGTTTAAACAAAGGTAGAAAAGAGATTCCTTTTTTGACATTATAATGTCTCCGCTGACCTTTATCAAATGGAAACCAGAGATTTGTGTTGATACTTTGGAAAAAAGTTTACCAATGTAAGCTATGTAGCTTTTTAATTATATTTCGCAAGAGAACATCAACAGAATGATTAGAAAGGGTTTTGCACAAATTGTTCTTTTGACAAAAAAGATTATTATTACCTAAATGTTAAAATTTAACTAATTCATGTTGACATTATTTTCATTATAGTTTATAAAATTACCAAATCAGTACAATTTAACTTTTTTTGTGTGGATCTATTATTTTATACTAGCATTGGTCACTTTAATGGTTGTAGTAAGATTAAGTGAAACCGCTACACCATATGATCTGCAGATAAACTGTGATTGTTTAGATATTTAACTGATTTGGAAGGGGTATGGACACTTTGTTTGCCAGAGGTAGAAAGCACTTTATTAGAATCGTGTGTTGTATTATCTTAACTATACTCCTTGTATCCTTGAGCCAGGTACGGATAGCCCGGGCAGAGCAGGAAGTAAGGCCGGCGCCGGGCAGCGTTGCTTATACCGACATACCGGCGGATAAACCTTTGATGACTTGCCTGGTCTACCTGACAAACAAAGGTATCATCAACGGCTTCCCGGACGGTAGCTTCAGGCCCGCCGAAAGCCTCACCCGGGCCCAGGCCGCCAAATTAATGGTTCTGGCCGGTAAAATACCGGTTTCTGATGCAGGCAAATACACTTTCAGAGATGTGGGGCGCGAGCATTGGGCTTATAGAGAGATCGAGGCTGCGGCCGGGACAGGGCTTCTGTCAGGCTACCCCGATGGTACATTCAGACCGGATAATACCATTACCCGGGCTGAAGCCGTCACCCTCCTTATAAACCTTTCCAAAGAAAAATTATCCCTGGGTAAAAAATATATCAGCGATGTGAGTGAGGATAACTGGGCTTACCCCTATATACAGACAGCCCTTGAAGCCGGCCTGGTGGAATTGGAGAGCGACAGTTCATTTAAGCCAGATCTGGCAATGCGGCGGGGTGAAATGGCCCGCGCTATAAGCGCCATGCTTACCCTCAGCCCCTCTCTTCGTAGTGTTGAGCTGACCGGCGTTTTGTCGGTTAAAAAAGGAAACGTAACTCTGATTTTGGGAGACACCGCACGCGAGGTTACCGGGGAAATTCGCATAGGCGCCGGTTCTTCCATAATAACCGGCAGCGACAGCCAGGCAGAAATCAATTTTGATGATGGAAGCGGTATCCTTATTGATGAGAACACGCAGCTGAGCATCACCAGGGGTAGCGGGTTCTTATATATGCGTAAAAACGGCACAGAGAGTGTTGGTGTAGACAAGCTTGAGCTGAGGCTGGAAAAGGGCAGGATCTTCGGTGGTCTGGTCAGCCGCTATGAAATTTCTCAACAGACAGCTTTCCGAAACGAAAAATACATAACCCTCGCTACCACTGCAATGCCTTATGGGCTAGGTAGCCTCTTGCTGGCGGAAGGGGAAGGGGCGGAACCACCTGCATGGACTGACGCAAACCAGGAAATACCCTGGTGGGCAATGCCATACACTGAATACGAGCGGGTGATGGTGGACATGCCCTGGGGTATGGCTGGCATCCGCGGTACCTTCTGGATGTGCGAAGTAAGTGATAAACATATCGTGTCGGTAGCAACCGGCAAGGGGGTTGTGAGGGCTGGCGGTGCAGCAGTTGAAGTGAAGGACGGCCAGTACACCGAAATAACCCATAAGGGGGCGCAGCCACGGGAACAGGCCGCCATGACCCAGGAACTCAAACAGCTGTGGGCGGAGGAGAAAAACTGGGTGCTTGAGCATATGCAGCAGATGGAGGAAAACCTGCCGCTGCCGCCTGCCTCGGCAGTGCTTCCCGTTGAAATGCCTGTTGAGCAGGAGCCCGTGCTGCAGCATGAGGTAACTTCCGGGCTGGCATACATTAGCTCAGTGGATAAATTTAACGAGGTGGTGGAGACTGCGACGGAGTTTTCGCCTGAAGCTTCGCCGGTAGATTCCCCGGCTCCTGTTTCCTCCAGCGGCGGGGGCAGGGGCGGAAGCTCTTCTGGTAGTAGCACATATACAGTCACCTTTGAAAGCAACGGAGGCAGCGAAGTAAGCAGCATAAGGGTAACATACGGCAGCAAGATCAGCGCGCCTGAGGTACCCGTCCGGGACGGCTACAAGTTTACCGGCTGGTACAAAGAAGCGGCACTGATCAACCTGTGGGACTTCGACACAGACATCGTAACAACAGACATCACCCTATACGCCGGCTGGGAAAAAATACAGGGTGGCAATATCATCACCTTCAACGATGCCGGCCTTGAAGCTGTCGTGAGAAATGAATTAAACAAACCCACGGGAGACATAACGGATGTTGATATGGCGGGGTTGGAAATGTTATTTGCTACTCAAAGTGGTATCACCGATCTGACAGGTCTTGAATATGCGGTTAACTTGCAAACCCTTTATCTCTATGGTAACCAAATCAGCGACATTTCGGCCCTAGCTAGCTTGACCGAACTGCGATATCTTTACCTCTATAACAACGAATTCAGCGACATATCAGTCCTGGCCGGCTTGACCAATCTGCGGGACCTTTATCTCAATGGTAATCAAATCAGCGACATAACGGCGCTTGCCGGTTTGACTGACCTGCAAGTACTTGACCTCAGTTACAACGAAATCAGCGACATATCGGCCTTGGACGATCTGACAGTCCTGCAAATCCTGCATCTCGAGCACAACGAAGTCAGCGACATATCGGCCTTGGCCGGTTTGAGCGAACTGTATTACCTTGACCTCAGTGATAACCAAATCAGCGACATATCGGCGCTTGTTGCCAACAACGGCCTGGGCGATGGTGACAGAATATATTTAGATAATAATTTACTTGATACAAACCCCGGCTCTAAGGATATGGTTGACATCCAGACATTGCAGGCTAGAGGGGTATATGTGTCCTATAACATCGACACATTTACCGTTACATTTGACTCGCAGGGTGGCAGCGAAGTAAGCAGCATAAATGCAACATATGGTAGTAAAATCAGTGCGCCCGAAGCTCCCGTCCTGGACGGCTACAGGTTTACGGGGTGGTACAAAGAAGCAGAGCTGATCAACCTGTGGGATTTCAACACAGACACTGTAACAGCGGACATCACCTTGTACGCCGGCTGGGAAAAACAACAGGGTGGCAATATCATCACCTTCAACGATGCCGGCCTTGAAGCTGCCGTGAGAAATGCATTGAACAAATCCATAGGTGACATAACTGATGCGGATATGGCGAGCTTGGAAGAGTTACATGCCTATCAAAGTGGTATCACCGATCTGACAGGTCTTGAATATGCGGTTAACTTGCGAACCCTTTATCTTGGGGGCAACCAAATCAGCGATATAACGGCCCTGGCTGGCTTAACCGGCCTGCAAGTCCTTGACCTCGGGGGCAACCAAATAAGTGATATAACAACGCTTGCCGCTTTAACCGGTCTACAATACCTATACCTCTATATCAACCAAATCAGCGACATATCAGCCCTGGCTAGCTTGACTGCCTTGCAAAATCTTGACATCGGGGGCAACCAAATCAGCGACATATCGGACCTGGCCGGTTTGACCAGCCTGCAAGACCTTAGTCTATGGGGCAACCAAATCAGCGATATAGCGGTTCTGGCGGGCTTTACCAACCTACAGACCCTTATCCTCAAGGACAACCAAATCAGCGACATCTCGGCGCTTGTTGCCAACACTGGCCTGGGCGATGGTGATTTCGTATATTTATATAATAATTTGTTGGATACAACCCCCGGCTCCGAGGATATGCTTAACATCAATGCTCTAGAGGCAAGGGGAGTAACCGTGTACTACTAAGAACCGGAAAAAGCAGGCATGGGTGGTCTTTGCCTGCAGGAGGCAGGAGGTACAGGTATCAAGACGAAAGCCAGCGTTCTTTTAAGGGGGACGCTGGTTTATTTTTAAAGCCATTAATATTCTCTATTAGCATTTCAAATCAAATGGTCTCACCGGGGTCAATGTTTTCTCATTTAGAAAAAATATGCGATGACAGCTAACACGACCAGGTGCCAGCACTGGTCCGATACAATTCCCAGCCATTTGGTGTCTTCGGATTTGTTGATTTTTTTTAGCCAGAAATGTACGAACTTCCTGTTGTCAAGAAGCATGTGGGTGAACAGGACAACCAGCAGGGCCAGCCATGAGAAATGCCCGGCCAGCGCTGCCGACAGCCCGATAAACAGGGTGTACACTGTGCTGTGGACGAAGAGGGCTGCCAGGTTATGGGTTTTTTCCCTGGCCATCCAGTTGGTCTGGAACAGAAAATCACCTGCCAGATGGCCAATTAAAAGAAATTCGAAAAGGTTCATGTTTATATCATTCAGCCTTTTAAGTGTTACCGGACTGGTAGCTGCCAATCTTATTATTGGCCAGACCAAAAATGCGTATGGGCTTATCGAATCCGCGGACACGCGCCTCGCCCAGGTCCGTTATTACAGCCCCGCCCGGCCTTTCTTCGCCAAGCTTTTCCCATGTTTTTTCACCGATAATAATATCCGCTTCGTATTCCTTTGTCAAACCTTCCAGCCTGGACGCCAGGTTTACGTCCTCGCCGATAACGGTATAGTCCATCCTTTCTTGGCTGCCCACGTTGCCCACCAGCACGGTGCCGGTGTTAATGCCGATCCCCACCCGCAGCGGCGCCTGCCCTTTTTCCTGCCACACGGAGTTTAATTCTTCCACCGCCTGCCGGATTTTCAGGGCGCAGGCCACAGCTTTGGCCGCGTGTCCCTCAAGTTCCAGAGGTGCTCCGAAAACAGCCATCAGGCCGTCCCCCAGGTATTTATCAAGAGTGCCGCCGTATTGGAAGATCAGTTTGGTCATCTCATTCAGGTAGGTATTCAGCCTGGCCACCACTTCTTCCGGTGGCTTGTTCTCGCTGTAGGAGGTAAATCCCCTGATATCCACAAACAGAATGGTTACTTCCCTGCGTTGCCCGCCAAGAACAGCTAGATCGGGGTTCTTCAGCAGTTCTTCCATCACCGCCGGGGAAACATACCGGCCGAACATGGCCCGGGTGCGGCGCCGTTCCTTTTCGGCTGAGAGAAAACCCTGCAGGGTCATGGTAGTATAAAGGAGGATGACCAGGGCCGCCAGCGCAGCCATATTCAGCCAGAGGCGGGCTTTAAGCCAGGTAAGGCCGGCAGCCGCTGCCAGCCCGCCGGTCAGCAGCAGCACGAAGCCCAGGCCTACCCACGGACCGCGCCTGCCCACCACCGCCGTTACTAGCACGCCGCAGCAGACCAGTACGGCCAGGTTGAATAGGGTGCCCGCGCGCCGGTATGGGACACCGTCCAGGATGGTTTTAACGGCGCTGGCGTGGATTTCCACTCCCGGAGTAGGAGGGCTACCGGAAAGGACCAGGTTGGAAGAGCTAAAAGGTGTCCTGAATTCGTCTTTAACCAGCGGGGAAGTGTTCCCGATCAGGACTATCTTATCCTTGAATTTGCCGGGCGGGACGTTTCCTGCAAGCACATCTGCGTAGCTGAGGGTTTCAAAGGTATTCGTGCCCCCCCAAAAATTCAGGAGCATTTTGTTGGACCTGTCCACCGGCAGCACCCGGTTGCCGGCCTGTAGCACACCGGGGCCGGCCAGACGCAGGTAATTGGGGTTCAGCCCTTCGTATGCCAGCACGATGGCCATGCTCAGGCAGGGGTACGGCCTTTTAAAAGTGTTTATGTCTACAGCAGTAATATTTCTAATAACGCCGTCAATGTCTTCCGGCATGTTGATAAAGCCGATACCGGAGCTGCCCGCCGCAAGCGGCTTTATGGGAGACAGCAGTTTCTGGTGCCACTGGTCGCCTGCCTGCTCGTACATGAAGCTAGAAGCTAGTACCACGCGGCCGTGCCGCTTGACGGCGTTACTGAATGCTGTGTCTGCATCCGGGTTGCTCTGGACATCGAAAAGCAGATCGAAGCCGACAACACGCGCGTCCTGCAGCACGTCCAGCAGGCGGGCATGAACAGACCTGGGCCAGGGGAGGGGGCCGATCCTTTCAATGGATTTCTCATCTATGGCCACAATAATGATTTCGTTTCCCGGAGGCTGCTCTCCGCGCAGCCTGAACCAGTAGTCATAAATGCCCAGTTCCAGCCGTTCAAACGCTCCCAACAAAACAGCCATGCAGACGGCTAGAATCACTGCGGCAGGAGCCACATAACGCTTCAACACCAACTCCCCCAGCTATTGACAATTTTGTTATATATAATTTCAACGGTATACGCTGATAATCCTTTAACTAACCAGCTACTATAAGAAAAACGTGGTTTTTTCGGGTAAAAAGGAAGGATAAGCGGCAGTTTTTGTTGAATTTTTTGATAAATTTAATACCCGGGGTGCCTCTTCTTGGAAGAAATCATTTCATTGATGCGATCCATCAATCTCTTTAGTAAATTATCAGATACTGCCATGCAAGAAATTGCCGCTTATTGCAGGGCTGTTGTCTATGAAGAAGGGCAGGTAATCCTCGCCCAGGATATGCCTCCGGGAGATTTTTACGTGATCTGCCAGGGCAGCGTCGAGGTAGTACTTGACAACAAGGATAAAGAGAAAATCTCCCTGGGAATGCTCGGGCAGGGGGAGTATTTTGGTGAAATGTCAATTCTCACCGGCGAGCTTACCTCGGCTACTATTATAGCTGCTGAAAAGTGCCGGATCCTGGCCGTATCCAGAGCAGGTTTTAACAGGATGCTGGACTTGCTGCCTGATTTCAGCCATAAACTGATCCAGACCCTGTCCCTGCGTCTTAAGAAGGTCAACCTAGGGGTTTGGGAAGCCCGAAACAAGGAACTGGCCCTGACCCTGCTGATGCAGGACGAAAAAAGGGTCAAGTACGGCGAGATTACCGGGAAAAGCAAGGAAATTAGAGGGGTCAAAGAAGGCCTGAAAAAATGGTCATCAACGGACGAGCCGGTACATCTGGTCGGGGAAAAAGGAACAGGCAAGGAGCTGACCGCCCGCACCATACACAACTTGAGCAAGCGAAGGGGGAAACCGTTTTTTTCAATTGAGTGCGGTAATATGAGCGAGGAAGAATTCGAAGAAAAGCTTTTTGGCCGCTTCGGTTACCTGGAACTGGCCAAAGGCGGGACGATCCTGCTTAAGGGGATAGAGCTGCTGAACCCGGCCACCCTTAAGCGCCTTGTTAATTACCTGGATCATCCACTGGCCGATATCCGACTGATAACCACCTCCAATGAGGAAGCTCGCCAGAAATTCACAGATAAAGAACTGGAAAGACTCTTTATAATTACTGTCAGGTTTACTCCTTTAAGGCAGAGGAAAAGGGATATACCGGAATTAATACAGTATTTCAACAAAAAATATGCCGCAAAGCATCATAAACAGGTCCCTTCGATCAGCAAGGATGCTATGGAAAAGCTGATTTCCTACGATTACTACCGGGGCAACGTGGCAGAGCTGGAGGACGCGCTGGAAAGAGCGCTGTTGATCGCGGACGAAGGGGTCATTTCCTCTGAGCATATTTTTTTGGGCGCTGTTGCCGGGAAAGCAGGCCTGGCGTTTAACCTTCTGCGCATTAAGCCCCTAATGGATGCGGTGCAGAAGAGGATATACCCGTGTTATTTTCAGGCTGTGGTCACGGTTTTGTTTTTAGCCTTAATTACCCTCTGTTTTTTCGGCCCGCAGGAATATGACCGGAACCCGGGCGTTTTTCTGGCGTGGTCACTGGGATGGCCATCCTTTATTTTATCAGCCGCCCTCTGCGGCCGCATCGCCTGCTCCGTCTGCCCCATGTCGAACATAGCCTTAATCTGTAAAAAATATTTCAGTCTTTCCAGGCCCATTCCGGTTTTCATCAAAAAGTATGATTACCTGATCATTACTTTTCTTTTTGTGTTCATATTTTGGATTGAGGAAATTACCGACATGCGCCATCATCCCTTTGCCACAGGGATATTGTTCCTGTCAATCCTGGCCGGGGCTGTGGCTGTCACCGTTATCTTCCCACGTCAGGTCTGGTGCCGTCACCTCTGCCCGCTGGGCGGAATGTTCGGGGTTTGCTCCATGACTTCCCCCGTGGAACTGCGCTCCAATACCGAACTGTGTTTAAACAAATGTGCCACCCATGAATGCTACAAGGGTTCCGGGCGTGATACCGGGTGCCCGCTGTTTCAGCACGCCCCTTTTATAGACAACAACCAGGACTGCAAGCTGTGCCTGAAATGCGTCCGCAACTGTCCCAACGGTTCAATCCGGCTGAACCTGCGCCTGCCGGCCAGGGAAATCTGGGATCTCAGCAGGGTTAGGCGCGGTATGATTGTTTTTGTGGCTGCCCTGCTGGCCATTGTTTTTCCGCTTTCTGTTTTTGACCGGCTCCGGGAGTCAATGATCCACCAGCAATGGCTGGGGCAGTTTACCTTCTTTTACTGGCTTTCGGTTCTGGCGGCTTTTGGTGTGACCTGGCTTTTCGTGGGAACAAAATATAACGAGGAAAGGTTTCTCCCCCGGGTAAGGGCTTTTTATTCATTTGTACCTTTAGTGGTAGGGGTTCATGCTGCCTACCAGGTCAAGTTTCTGCCGGTGGTGCCCGCATTGTCGTTCCAGATTAACCAGGCTTTACCAGGCACACAAATTGTCGAATTAATGGGGTTTTCTGTATTGAATTTCCTCGTACTGTTGTCCCTGTCAACAGGCCTTGCTTTTTCTCTCTTTTGCGCGTGGAGAATAACCAAAACCAGCAATACTGCAAAATTTTTTCTGGTTAAACAGGCGGCGGCCCTGTTAGCCATTTTCACACTTGCTGCCTGCGTTTTTATCCAGTGAGCTGATCTATAAGAGAATTCTATTAAGTATAAGAAGTAAAATTAAAAATTAGTGTATCTTTTGATGATTACTAAACCGGGTGAGTACAGGAAGTATTAAGATAAAATTTTTCAGCTACCTAACCGGGCTGCCGCTTCGGCCAGCATCTGCCGGATGGGCAGGTTGTAGGGGCACCTTTCCTCGCATTCGCCGCAGCCTGTGCAGGCATCCACCCCGGCCTTTAAGGCCCGGTAGCGTTCCCTGGCCCAGTCCTGTAAATTGTACCTGGTGTAATAGCCGTCCAGCAGGAAAACCGTTGGGATGTCGATACGCTGGCTGCAGGGTTTGCAGTATTCACAGCGCCTGCAAAATGCACCGCCCAGTGTCTTAACTTCTTCATCCAACGCATTTCTTTCGTCAGCGGTGAGGGGCTGCAGGGCATTGCCCACACAGGCGTTTTCCTCCACCTGCTGGAGGGAGTCCATCCCGGGGATAACAGTGGTTACATCGTGTTCCAGAATGTAGCGCAGGGCCAGGTTCACGTTTCTCAAAGCGCCTCCGGCCAGGGGTTTCATCACAATTATGCCTTTTCCCATGGCTTTGGCCTGTTTCAGCAACTCCGGGACGCCAACGGTTTCCACCGCGTTAAAGGGAAACTGGGCAGTTTCTATTTCCTCCAGCTCCAGTGTTTGGGCCAGGAAGTCTTTAATATGCCCCGTAATACCAATATGTCTGATCAGCCCTTCTTTTTTTGCCTCTTTCAGTGCGGCCAGGGCGCCGTCAGGGCTGAGGACCCTGTCCAGATCCCTTTTGTTCTTGACATTATGCAGCTGATACAGGTCGATGTAGTCCAGGCCCATGGTTTCAAGGCTTTTCTTGATGTCCGCGGCCATGGCTTCTCTTGTTCTGGCCATGGACTTTGTGGCGATGACAGCCTCTTTTCTCCTGGCTTTTAGAGCTGCACCCAGCTTTTCCTCGCTGTCGGTGTAGGCGCGGGCAGTATCAAAAAAATTAATACCCAGATCCAGGGCCCTGTTCACAATGGCGTGAGCTTCACCGGCTGAAACCCGCTGGATGGGGATGCCGCCGAATCCTATTACAGAAACCTTCAATCCTGTTATTCCCAGTGTTCTATATTCCATGGTTACCTCCTCTATTCAATCGATTGTTGATTTGTGTTGATTAATAGGGATAAGCCTGGTAGCAGGAGCTATGTTTTCCCCTCCTGGCCGGGGAAACCAGCCGTAAAACCAAGGAAAACACAAGTCTCAAATATTCCTTCCTTCATAAAGCAACTTTTTATTCAAATCCTAGGGTATCATAAACTCGGAAAAAGGGGAATACCCCTGCTTTTACAGAAACTTAACATCCCGGTTTGCAGCTAGGGCTAGTTATGTACAGGAAGGCAGAAGAAAAATGATAAAAAATGATAAGAAAAATGATAGAAAATAAAAAAAATGCAAGTCGCCAAGGTTTGGAGGAATAAAAAAGTAAAAAAACGAAAAAAGACCATTCAAAAGCATTTGTCGGGAATCTAAGAGGAGCCACTGGCAGTTGGGCTTCCAACTTTCCGGAGGTTGCCGGGGACAAAGCGGTTGAGGAATCCATAGGGGTGGTCAATTTGGTGCTGCAGGTCAAACCCAACGGGTTAACCGATTAGCAAATGGAGATGTTGCGCGGGCGGGACCGAATGTTCAGGTGGAGATGTATGTCCCTTTCCTATTTGCGAGCCTCCCTGCCGGAATAACACGGAAGGTTGGCGCGGGTAGGGTAAGGCGGTGTGCAAATATGGGAGAGGGTAATTAACTTAAAGGGAGGCTTTACGAGTGAAAAACAAGATTTACTACCCGGCGCTCTTTCTCGTTTTGCTGACCGTGTTGCTTCTTGCGGCCAGCGGCCGGGCCGCAGCCCAGGAGAGCAAGGCGGAGGCGTTGGGCCAACAGGATGGCGTCCAGGTAACAGCAAAGGAGGAAAAATACAGTGATGACTATTTGGAGGTAAACCTCAAGATCCCGGTGATCGCCGGCATGGCCGACACGGGTCTTCAGTCCCGGCTCAACACCCTCTTCGAGAGCAGCGCCGCAGAACGAAAAAAGGCAATTACTGAACAGGCCAGAGAGTATGTCGAGGAAGCGGCCAGGGGTGATTTTCCTTTATGGACCTTTCAGCTCTACTCGGATTACCGGGTTACATGCAACCGGAACGGCCTTTTAAGCATCACCTGCGAGTTTTATGAGTACACCGGCGGTGCTCACGGCATGACGTTCAGAAATTCTTATAACATCGATCTCAGCACTGGCCGGCAACTGGCCCTTAAAGACCTGTTTAAAGAGGATACGGATTATAAGGAGATCATCAACCGGGAAATTGAAAGGCAAATAGCTGCCGATCCAGACAAATTTTTCACGGGTGAAGAATGGGGGTTCAAGACCATTTCCGACAACCAGGCCTTTTATCTGGAGGACGCTGGTACGGCGGAAGATGGAGTTTCCCCTGCCGGGAATGTCCCCGGTCTGGTCGTGTATTTCGACCTGTATGAAATCGCGCCTTACGCAGCGGGATTTCCGGAATTCAAAATCCCGTGGAATCTTTTTGGAGACACCGTGCAAGCTTTCGCGCCTTCCGGGCTGTCCGCCGGAACCGCCTTCGGCGTGAAGGTAAACGGCCGGCCGGTAGTCTTTGACGTGCCCCCGCGCCTGGAAAACGGCTACTACATGGTCCCCTTGCGGGCTGTTTTGGAGGCCATGGGAGCGAAGGTATCCTGGTACGGCGACACTGGTACAGCGGTGGCCTGCCTGCCGGGAGCGACACTTACTGTGACCAAAGGTTCCGAATATGCCCGGATCAACGGCCAGGTTTTTCCTATGCCGCTTGCCGCCCGCATAGAGGGGGACAGGCTTATCGTACCGCTGGAGATCATATTACAAGCCCCCGGCGTGCAGCCTGAATGGGACAGCGCAACCCAAACCCTTACGCTCTTTTTTAAGGGTGTAGACGGTTATCCGGATCTGATTCTCGACCTGCAGCGCGACATTCAGAATGAACTGGAGCGGATGGACCGGGACCTGTCCATCGCAGCTGGGGAACTGGGCCGGACCGGTCTGGACGGGGAGGAAACGCGCCGGATCCTGACGGAGCTGGCGGCCCGCTACCCCTATGTGGTGGACGCCTGCACCGTGGATAAAAACGGGATCATGGTTGCCGTTGAACCTGCCGCTTACCACAAGTTCTCCGGTTCAGATATCAGCGGGCAGGAACAGGTCAAGAGGCTTTGGGAAACCGGGCGTCCGGTCATAAGCTCCGTGTTCATGTCAGTGGAAGGTTTTCCGGCACTGGACCTGGAATGGCCGGTGTTCCCGGCAAGCAATCAGGATTCCTATCAGTCCCTGGAGGGTAGGGTCTTCAACCGGCAGGACGAATTGATCGGGTCAGTCAGTTTACTAATCAAGCAGGAACTGCTCTTTGCCAGTTTTGCCGTCCCAGAATTGCAGGGACAGCAGCCGGAAATGATGGTCATGCAGAAAGACGGCTACATCGTTTACGACAGCGACACCTCCCAAATCGGCCGCAATGTCTTTACCGACCCCTTTTATCAGGATTTCACCGGGCTATCTGACCTGACCAGGAGAACAGTTGCCGAAAGGGCCGGGGTTGGGACCTACACTCCCCCGGATCAGCCACTGCAAAAACAGGTGCTCAAAAGGTCAGTCTGGACTACGGTGGGCCTGCACGGTACGGAGTGGCGGCTGATTATAAACTACGCGGTAGACGATGCTAGTCACGTCCAGTAAAACCGCGCCGACACTGGTGAGAAGCCTGCTGTGATCCTTTAATGGATACGATGGTGCTGCAAATTGTCAACAGCTCCTACCAGAAAGTAAAGTAAAGTAGACGGCAAACCGGGGCGGGCGCGGCAGCGTGGTTTCGTACCGGTGCTTCAACGGTATGGTTCTACCTGCCGCCCCGTTTTGGTTTTGCCGCAAGTACATAGCGAGGTGGTTGGATATGAATATTGAGGCAACCAGAACAGGAAAGTTGCTGACCCTGGCGCTTGAAGGTAGAGTCGACGCCTTTGCGGCCAAAAACCTGCAGGAAACGGTGAATCAAAAACTAACGCCTGATCTTGACGCTTTGATCTTCGACCTGAAGGGCGTCAGCTATATCAGCAGCGCGGGACTGAGGATCATTCTTTCGGTTGTCAAAAAAATGAAGAAAAACGATGGTTCCGTCATTTTGTGCCGGGTCGGCCGCTTTTGCCGGGACGTCATGGACACGGCGGGATTCCTGTCCCTTTTGCCCGTCTTTGACACTCTGGAAGAGGCCGTGGCCTTCGGGCTGCAATGCATTCAGGAAAAAGAGTACCTGCAGAACTGGGATCAAATGGAAAATATCCTCCTCTCCTGCGGCAAAGCAAAAGTAATTCCGGGTTCCCCGGAAAAGAGCGAGGCTTTGGTAACAGGAGACATCAAGGATGTGCTGTACTCCAGGGTTACCAGGGAAAAGCTCTTTTCCAAGACTTTTTCGGAAGCCGAGTATTCCATCGGATTGGGGGCCCTGGGGGACGATGTGGACGATTATTATACCGTGATGGGCGAGATGATCACCATCGGCGGGACTATGGTCTGGCTGCCCACCGACGGCAACGACACCCCCGATTTTCTCATTCCAAAGGCGGATACCGGCAAAATAAAGGTACGGACCGTTTTAACGTTTCCCTGAACGGTGTATTTAATGAATTGTTTTATTTTGTAAGCGACAGCCCCCAGGGTGTTTCGCTGGGTGAAATCTACAGCGAGCTGTTCCGGCTGGCGTCAATCAGGCGCCCCGATTATAAAGGCGCCATCGGCCTGGCGGCCTGCGCCCGGATGCCCGCAGTTTTCGGTTCTGGCATCTTAAAGTCGCCGGTGCGCGAATTCGCCCCGGCTAACGGCAGGATGATCACCGACGGCGAGAATTTGGAGCAGTGGATGGAATCTGACAAAGAATCCAGACATACCGGTGTTACCGGTCTCATTTGCGGGATAGGCGTATCTTTACAGGCGGATTTGTCGGCTCTTGACCAGGAAATCCTCAACCGCATCTTTTACCTGCACCCGGCCAATACCGGGGGCAAAAGCCAGATGCTGCACAACCACGGGGTGCTATTCAGCCCGCAGCCCTTCCCCGAAAGGGCGGTAAATCTGGAAAAGCAGATCGGAAGGGTGGTGGAAGAGGGGGACTTTATAGACATGCGCCACCTGCTGGACTCTTCAACCATTGAAAAAGCCCTGATCGGCGTCAGCTACCTGCAGGAATTGAGACAGGACAACATATAAATAAGGTTAGACATTTATGCCCTTGACGCGGCACCAGCAGGAGGATGAAAAGTCTTTTTCAGGATAGACTTAATAAGAATTTTTAATAAGAATTGTCAGATAAAGGCAATAGTGGTGGAGTGATCTGTTTGAGCACAAAGATGAGTTCTGCAGCTGAAACTCCGCTGTCCGGAGTACTAGAAAGGTTCTTCAAATTAAAACAAAACAAGACAGATATACGCACTGAACTCCTGGCTGGTGTGACCACCTTTGTAACGCTGGCCTACATCCTTTTTGTCTACCCCAACATTCTGAAAGACACCGGCATGCCTCCCAGCGCTACTTTTGTTGCCACCTGCTTTGCCTCGGCCTTTGCCACTCTAATCATGGGGCTTTACGCCAATTACCCCATTGCCGTGGCGCCCGGGATGGGGCTGGGGGCTTACTTCACCTACACGGTCTGCGCCGGAATGGGCCTTCCCTGGCAGACCGCCCTGGGAGCGGTCTTTATCTCCGGGGTGGTTTTCTTCCTGCTTACTGTGACAAGGGTGCGGCAGTGGATCGTAGACGGGGTGCCGCCGGTCCTGCGCTCTGCCATAGGGGTGGGGATCGGGCTTTTTATCGCCTTCATCGGCCTGCGCAACGCCGGCATTGTCGTCAAAAGCGATACCACCCTGGTAACGCTGGGGAACATGCGTGATCCAGGGGTGCTGGTGGCGGTGGCCGGTCTTGTGGTCACCTCCCTGTTTACGGCCCGCCGGGTCAAGGGAGCCTTCCTGATCGGGATTATGCTCACCACCGTGGCGGCTGTTGCTCTCGGGGTATCGACGTTGCCGCAAGGGATCGGCAGCTTTATCCTGCTGGCCAATCCCCTGACCGCCATCCAGCCCGTCGCTTTTCAGCTGGACATCGCTGGCGCGTTGAAAGTAGGGCTTATTTCAGTCCTCTTCTCTTTTACTTTTGTGGATTTGTTTGACAACATCGGCACGCTAATCGGGGTGTCGCGCAGGGCGGGGCTGCTCGACGAGAAGGGACAGCTGCCCCGCATCGGCAAGGCCTTGTTCGCGGACTCTCTGGGCACCATTTTCTCTTCCTTTGCGGGGATCAGCACCGTGACCAGTTATATAGAAAGCGCCGCCGGGGTGAGCGAGGGCGGACGCACCGGCCTCACCGCCGTTGTGGTTGCGCTTCTTTTTCTGATCGCCGTTATTTTCGCCCCCCTGGTGGCGCTGATTCCGGTCCAGGCCACCGCGCCGGTCCTGATTATTGTTGGCTTGCTGATGATGGGGGAGGTTATCAATATTCGCTTCGACGACTTCACGGAAGCCCTGCCCGCGTTCTTTACAATCATTATGATGCCACTCACCTACTCCATTGCCCAGGGCCTGGCCTTCGGCTTCATGTCCTACACCATCATCAAGCTGATCACCGGGCGCCACCGGGAAAACAATGCTGTGACTTATACCCTGACGGTTCTATTTATTCTTCATTTCATGCTCGGTTGAACGTCTTTTACCTGGAAGCAATGGCGGGTTGCCGGGCGCCCGGCAGGGATGCCACCCGACTGGCGACGGGTATTGAAGATAAATGAAATGCCTAGGAGGTTTGGACCAGTGACGAAGCGTTTGTACCGTGTGATTGCCGCCATGCTGCTGGCGGTGCTGCTGATCCTGGCTGGATGCGCGCAGGCCGGGAAATATGAAGAGCTGAAGGAAGCAAGCCCTCCTGAAGACACTGTTTTTCAGGTGTCCACAATTAACGCCCTGCTGCAGGGGCTTTATGACGGGGAAGTCACCTGCGGAGAGCTGAAAAAACATGGCGACCTGGGTGTCGGGACCTTTGACGGGCTGGACGGGGAAATGATCGTGGTGGACGGAAGTATCCTGCAGGTAAAGGCGGACGGAAAAGTCCTTGCCGCCCCGGACGGGGAAAAATCTCCTTTTGCCGCGGTCACCTTTTTCAGATCCGACCAGGAGCAACAGGTGAAGGAATTGGCTGATTACTCTCAACTGCAGCGGTTGCTGGACGGGCTGGTTGTAAACCGGAACGTGTTTTACGCCATTCGCATTGACGGCACATTTTCTTACGTTAAAACCAGGAGCGTGCCCGAACAGGAGAAGCCCTATCCCCCTCTGGTGGAAGTTACCAATAACCAGCCGGTTTTTGAAATGCGCAATGTCAGGGGAACCGTGGTGGGCTTTTACTGCCCGCCGTATGTCGATGGACTCAACGTACCCGGTTACCACCTGCACTTTGTTACAGAGGACCGCCGGCAGGGAGGCCACCTGCTGGAATGCAGCATTCAGGAAGGGAAGGTACAGATGGATGAAACCCGGGAGTTTTACCTGACACTGCCCGCCGGCAGTGATTTTGCCATGGCCGACCTGACCACTGACCGGGCGGAGGAGCTGAAAAAGGCCGAGTCTAAATAGGTTAAATGGAAATTACCATCCAAGCGGATAACGCTTGTCCCTCCCTGGGGTATGTGTAAAGTATGGCTGCTCCGAGGTCAAGAAAAAAGCGAGTTTTTTGAGGATGATAAAAAACAATAAAGGTAGGGAAGACAATGATTGGCGCGGTAATTTTGCTGATTGGAATTTTAGCCGGAATAATACATATTGCAGCAAAACGAAATAGTCTTGACCGGGCAGGAAAAGTTGAACTGCTTTTACTCTATTGTCTTGTTTTCGGCGTAGGGGTGTTTGGTGCCAACTGTTTCGTCATGCATGTCTTTTTTCCCGAATATGTTGCCCCCATGATTGGATGGGAGGTGAGCCCCTTTGAAACCGAAGTCGGCATTCATGACGGGGCCTGGGCGCTCCTCGCATTTCTGGCGATCTGGATCAGGGGCACGTTCTGGCATGCGGTTGTGCTGGGGTGGTCGTTTTTTATGATCGGCGCGGGAATAGGTCACCTAAAAGATACGGTTGTTCATGGCAATTTCGAACCTTACAACTTCGGCATGATTTTTTTCGATCTAGGCGAGGCGTTGTTGTTGATCGTTTTATGGTTTGCCTGGATCAGGCTTAGGGTTAATAAGCATTGATTCGGGAGAAAAAGTAGCCTGTCCAAATACTTTATCCTAAAAAAAGTATTGCCGTCCGCTCGGACGGCCTCTCTATTTTTTTATTTTATTTGGCTATTTTAACTGTTGATACTGTTGCAAATAAAGGAACATTTTCTTCTTTATAGAATATTAAATGACAAAGAAAAAAATCTTTCCAAGTTACATTTTTTTTTAATCATTTTACTTTTTTTTAATCATTGACGACTGGTATTTGCTCCCTCAGTTGTTTTTTTAAGAAAATATTTTTTTAATGGCCAATTAGGAGATAAGTGGGGCATGAAAGGAATTCTGGCGCCTTTACGCAGGCTTGACCGGCTGATTGAGAAAGCAGTAGATCTGGCCCAGGCCGCTTATGGACCCCAGGCGGCTGCCGATCCCTACCGGGGGCTTTATATCAACCGGGATGAGGTGAGGCGTCTGCTTGAACGGGAGCCTGGCGCGCCGCTGCTTTGGTCCGGGGATGAATGCATCGAGGATTCTGAACCGCAGACCGGTATGGAAGGTTCTCGTATCAAGTGGCTGAAAGAAGCCTTCGGACTTTCTCATTTTGACCTGGACATTATCATCATTGCTCTCGCACCTGAGCTGGACACGCGTTACGAGCGGCTCTATGCCTACCTTCAGGATAACGTGACCCGCCGGAAGGCCAGCGTTGATCTTGCGCTCAACCTGTTGTGTTCCACGGCGGAGGAGAAGCTCGAAAGACGGTCCCATTTTGCGCCGGATGCTCCCCTTGTCAGAAACGGCCTGATTCACCTGATTGCGGAACCCAATAATATTCATCCGTCCCTACTGTCACACTACATCATCCTGGACGAACAAATCATAAATCTGCTGTTATACCAGGAAGGACTTGATTCACGGTTAGCTCCTTTCTGTGAATTGATATACCCGGCTTTCGGCATGGATAGAGCGCCTTTAGCTGACGATGCGAAACGCGCTTTGGTTGCTCTTACAGCCCACGCCCGCCGGAAGCGTCAGCAATTGCATCTCTATTTCCAGGGTCCCCGGGGGGCAGGCAAAAGGATGACCGCAGAAGCGCTGGCCTTTGAAACAGGTATGTCCCTGATGGTTGCCGATTTCTCCACTATTCCGTACAATGAGCCCGGCTTTAGAAAACTGCTCAGGATATTGTTTCGAGAAGCATGGTTTAAGGATGCCTTGCTCTACCTGGATGAAACGTATACATTATTGAGCGATGAAAAGGCGCTCTCGTGCAGGCTTTTGCTCAAGGCCCTCGCGGAAGATTCCGGTATTACCGTGCTTACAGGAACAAAACCATGGGCACCGCGCGGGTTCGGACCGGGAGAGGTGGTAACGGTGCCATTCACCATCTCGGATTTCGTCCTGCAGCGCAAATGCTGGGAAAACAGCCTCACGGCAGAAAACATATCAATTGATGACAGTGAACTGGATGTTATCGCCAGCCGCTTCAGGCTGACACGGTATCAAATAATGTCCGCTGTGGCGTTCGCTAAAAAGATTGCCCGGTGGAACGCCGCCGCAGGGACAGCAGGCGATAAGGACAGCAGCAACGTTAAGCCGTCTATCAAAGATATTCTTACCGCAGCACGGGCTCAGTCCGGACATGAATTGAAGGAACTGGCTTCTAAAGTAGATACCAGCTACACCTGGGATGATATTGTGCTGCCGCAGGATACCATGGCCCAACTGCGGGAAATGTGCCAGCGGGTAGCATACCGCCACCGTGTGCTGGACGAGTGGGGCTTCGGGCGGAAACTATCAATGGGCAAGGGAGTAAACGCCCTTTTTTCTGGTCCGTCCGGCACGGGCAAAACCATGGCCGCCGGAATCATCGCCAACGAGCTTGGACTCGACCTTTACAAGATCGACTTGTCCGGTGTGGTGAGCAAATATATCGGGGAAACGGAAAAGAACCTTGACCGGATCTTCAGTGCTGCGGAAAACGCCAACGCGATACTCTTCTTTGATGAGGCGGACGCCCTGTTCGGCAGACGTTCCGAGGTACGGGACGCCCATGACCGGTATGCGAATATCGAGATATCATACCTTTTGCAAAAGATGGAAGAGTACGAAGGTATAACCATCCTGGCCACCAACCTGCGCCGGAACCTGGACGATGCCTTTGTGCGGCGGATGGCCTTTACTATTCACTTTGCCTTTCCCGATGAAGAAAGCCGACTGCGCATCTGGGGTGGTATCTGGCCGGAGGCAACGCCGCTGGCCGTCGATGTAGACCTGAAATTCCTGGCCCGGCAATTCAAATTGAGCGGCGGTAATATCAAGAATATAGCCCTGGCGGCATCCTTTCTGGCTGCCGCTGATGAAGGCGTGGTGACCATGGAGCATCTCCTTCGGGCGACGCAGCGCGAGTACCAGAAAATGGGGAAGGCTCTGTCCGTAACAGAGCTCTTTGGTGAGAGGAAATCACCGCAATCTAACGGCAGCGGGAGTTAGTTACCATGTCAGAATTTGTCTTTGTAAAAACGGAAAAAGAAAAAAGGGACGGGAAGGCTGCGGGATGTGCTCCGGAACCGCTTCGTCGACTTGAATCTCTCGACCCTTATGCAGATATTATGGATTTGCAGCATAAGGCCGGCAACCGGGCAGTCAGCCGGTTGCTGCAGAACGATATAGAAGTACTGCCGCCTGTTTTGCAGGAAGTATTGCTTTCACCCGGACAGCCCATCGACCCAATCACACTTGGCTTGATGGAGGAGCGCTTTGGGAAAAGTTTAAGTCATGTGCGGGTCCATACTGATGCAAAAGCAGCTGAGTCGGCGCGTCTATTGGACGCGTGGGCTTATACCAGGGGCTCTCATATTGTCTTTGATGAGGGGCAGTACGCACCTCATTCCGCGGCGGGTCTTGGGCTTTTGGAACATGAATTAACCCATGTGGTCGAACAGCAGATTAGTGGCCCGCGAGTGCAGTTGGCTTCAAAGAAGAAGAAAAAAGTGCAGTTGGCTTCAGAGGAGAAGAAAAAGAAGGAGAAAGAGTCGAATAAGAAGTCGAAGAAGAAGGAGGAAAAGCCCCTGGATCTTGATGATCCGAAGATACGTGGAATAGTGTTCGAGGGAATGTATGTTGATAAAGCAAAGAGTTACTATGAAAGCAATGGCTATAAGGTTTACAGAAATGCGGAATTTAAGGGATGGCTTGCCAGAGCATTTAAAACGCGTGTAAAAGGTGATATCGGGACAGCAAACAGGGGACCCGACTTAGTTGCAATCCATGATGGAGAGAAAAAAATAATTGTCGCAGATATAACAGCTACGCCTGCAAGTCCTGCTGACTGGAGAGAGGGTGATCGGAAAAAACTGCCTGTGGAATTTGGCAAATGGGAAAGTAAGGTTCATCTTGAGAAAACGATAGAGGATGCCAGGCAACTCATCCGGCACCTGCCTGATAACCTTAAGGACTATACTGTCGTTGCTCAGGATTGGTACCGGGAACATCTAGTATACGAAAAATCAAGGGAGATTGTGGTAAGGAAGGGTGGTAAGCCGGTAGTTGAAATTGGCGCTGTTGAAAGGACGGCTTCAAGGTATAGCGAGCAGGATGTTCAAGCTGACTCAGCACCCGGGTACAAAGAGGTCCGGCGGGGTGTTAATGGGCCTCTGCCATCCGTAGTCCCTTTTTCCAAACAGGATCTTGTGGAGTTATTTATAAAAAAATACAGGCTTCCAAGTCCTTCTTTGGAATTCTTCCAGGAATATAAAGACTATGACGAATACGAAAAAGCTTTCCGTAGAAGGTACCCCGGTTATAAGAAACAAACCCCTTATGGATGGTACGATCCCTATACGAAATTAATTCACTTTCCTCCAGAGGCAGCATTACATACACAGCTTCATGAAACTTTGCACTGGTATGGAGGAAAGCATAATGTTGCGCGTAATCTGGGTTCTTACATGAACGAAGGGTTAACTGATTGGCTGATGAGGAAGGCTTTGGGTGAAAGAATAGGGCGGCATGCTTATGATGGAAATGTGAGATTTGTTCGTGCGCTGGCTGCCAGAATAGGTGAGAAACCACTGATTATGGCTTTTTTACACGGAGAATGGGAGCTTTTCCACCAGGCCATGAACAAACAGGCCGGCAGCTCACTAAAAGCGCAACAAGCATATGAACTGCTTTCAAAGATTTCGGGTGATGGTAAGGGCATTGAGAATCTGACCCGGGTATATGAATTGTTGAATTTGGGAAAAGCGCCGGTACTCCATACTCCAGCAACCCAAACAGCAAAGCCATCAGCATCAGTGGCGGTAACCGCCTCTGCATCTAAGACTGATAAAACTAAGACAACCGTACCAGTTAAGACACCGGCCGGTAATAAAATCAGTGGTAATGAATCAGCTACAATGTCATCTGCTCCAAAGGCATTAACTCCAAAGGCAAAACAGCCTGCAGTGGTCATAGTTGGTATAGGAGGACAAGCCAAAGCCAAGCAAACTAGTATATCTCCTCCACCTAAAAAGGATAATGCCGGACTTTCTGCTATTTCAAATGCATCACCTGACCCTTCCAGGTCAGCTATTCCGGCATCGCCAACGTCTCAAGGTTCAACTTTGCCTTCTACAAAGGCTCCAAACGTTGTTTATAGTTCGACCTTTCCATCTTCAGTCCAACCTCTCATGCAAAAAGCGCCCGGGACTGTTACAGGGTCTGCATCACCTGCAGCAGGCGCAGCTAAATTTGACTCTGCTACTGCTTTATCGAATCCAGCAGCTAGATTTGCGAATTTGGAAAAGGCAAAACCGGACGCCCTATCCTCACCTCAAGAGTCTCCAAGGCCTGATATAAAAGCCAGGTTCCGCAATATCACACAGCCCGGGAAGACGGCCTCTGCACCTTCTGCTGCCACGGCGCCAGCGAAAGCGCCTCTTATGAAGAGTCCGATCGTCGGAAGAGCTGGGAGCATAATAAGAGGCCTGGGCGGAAGAGTAAAAGCCGGAGCTGGTAAAGGAGGATTAGTTCTATTATTATTAGAAATTTTAGCGGCAAAAATAGAGCAGGGTTCGGAAAATGAAAGAATTGAGTTTGATATCGCCCGTCTTGAACCAGAAATTCTAGAGTCGTTAAGGGCACTCAAAACAAAGGCGGCTGAAACAAAGAAAAACCAGCCGGACGAAGGCGTATTTGCCAATTTAACCATAAAAATCAGCTTCAGAACCATGCCTAGAAGGAGAGGGAGAGAGGTTGAAATAGAAACAAAATATGTTTATTCTACCTTATCGGCAGTCGACGTGAGCACGCAAGATATTCAGCATACCAAATTTGAGGTGGACAGTACGAGTTTCTTTGGCGTGGTCTATGAACATACAATTATTACCTTTTCCGCACCGTACGAATATATATATCAGGACTTAGAGGCTCGCAAGGAGACCATGACCTTATTTTCTGACACGGAAATCCGGGGTTGGCTGAAGAAAGGCTCCCCTTATGTAATTCAAGGTTTACCTGTTCATGAGAAAATCAGATTGATAAACAGACTGCTTGATGGATGGATCAGTGAAGAGGATGTATCAGCAATAGAACGCATTTGCCGGAGTGTTGTGAGCAAAGAAGAGGCATTGGAAATAAATAAGGCAATCAAGCCACGAATACACCGTATTCAAAACCTCGGCCAGCGAGCACGAGTACGATATGCGCTTCAGCAGATGCTTTATTAGAAGATGCGTATCCTTATGGATCTTTAAAGAGCTGTACTCAACAAGAGGCAATCAAGCCCAACGTCTCCAACCATGGGAAAGAGGTCGACGCTGCATGATCCATCACATTAGCCTGCTTCTTCGCAAGTTGTTCGAGAAAAACCAAAACCTCGGGCTGAAAACCGGCCAGATCGGCTTCGAACCGCCTGACGAGAACTGGCGTAAGTACGTGAGCGGTTTACAGCAGCGCGCAATCAATATCTACCTTGTTGATTTGCGTGAGAACTACAGCCTGCGTTCCAATGAAACCTTGCGCGAGTTTCGGAACGGGGTTATCTGTGAAATGCCGGCGCCGCGGTGGGTGGACTGCCATTATCTGATTACAGCCTGGGAACCTGCTGCTCCTGATATAGCCCACGGTGTGGAGCCGGCACTGGCGGAGCAAGCCATTCTGTCGGTGGTGGTAAGCTTTCTGTTGGAGTTGGAGACGGAATCGCTGACGCCGCGCCAGGTTTACGCTCCCGACCCGTTACCTGCTGATTTTCCACGGGTATTGGCTGACGCTGTGCTACCGGTCTGCGTTCTGCCGGGAGAAGGTTTCCCCAAACTGGCTGAATTCTGGGGTTCCATGGGCGCCGGGTACCGCTGGAAACCGGCTGTTTACCTGATAGTAACACTGCCGGTAATAAGGCTGGAGGGTTCTGCCGGTATGCCGGTAACGACTCTTGTCACGGGCTACGGGCAGGTGCCCGGCAAAGGGAAAGAAGCTCATATCCAAATCAGCGGCAGCGTGCTGGATACGCAGCATCCTCTTTCCGGTAATACCCCGGCTCCGGTGGCCGGGGCTGTGGTAAGGCTGAAATCGGCCTCCGGCGAACTATTGCAGGAAACCCTGACCAACGAGTCGGGAGCTTTTATCTTCAGCGGACTGAGCGAGGGGAATTATCAACTGCATGTCAGTGCGGCCGGAAAAGGTGAGAAAACCTGTCTCATCGGGGTCTGCGCAGGTTCTCAGGGGACTGGTATATTAAATTATGACGTGTTTTTTTAACTAATCAATGTTTATATTCTTATGGCCTGGAGAAGGAGGTTAAAAGGAAGGGATGAGCTATAACTTAGGGTTGAACATCGTTGAGACAGATGGCCGGGCAGCACCCAGCATTCAGCCGGCCCAGACCTCGGTTGCCGCTTTCATGATCCTCTCCGAGCGCGGTGTGCCGGGAGAAGTGTATCAGGTGGTTAACTGGAGCCAGTTTAAGGAACATTTCGGTTCATACAAAGCAGGAGCCAACGGAGCTTATGCCATTCAGGGATTCTTTGATAACGGCGGGACGATGGCGTACGTTACAAGGCTTGTAAACACAAGCGGCGCCGAAGCCGGGGCTGCTTGCGCATCCGTTGCAGGCAAGCCGGAAGAACCGCTTGTTTTTACCGGGGACGCCCGGCTTGTATTAAAGGTGGATGGAAGCGCCGAATATATCGTGAATTTCCGTGCCAGGACGCCTGCCATCCTGGAAGGTTCACTGGAAGGCTCACTGCCGGCTGATGCGGATCTGAGCCTCGAAGTTAATGGACTGCCCGGGCAAAGCTATACATTCGTTGAACAAGACTTCCCAGGCGGCATAGAAAAGGCAACCCTGGATGAGGTGGCTGCGGTTATAAACCGTGAATTTGTGGGGATTCAGGCTTTTGTCACAAAAGTGCAGGAGAAAGCCAAATTATCAATTAGGACCGACCGCACCGGAGCAAACGCTTCACTCAAAGCCGGTGGAAAGCTGGCCGGCATCCTTGGTGTCTCAGGCGAGCTTGTTCAAGGCGCAGGAAACATCACTAATATGGGAGCCGTTGATTTGGCGGAGGTGGCAGAAGCCATCAATGAGAGCCTAAAGACGTACGGTTTGCGGGCTGCCCTGTCCCCGGACGGCAAGCAAATTATCATAAGCCACACAATGCCTGGAAAAAACCGTACTGTTCAGGTCATCGAAAACGATACCAGCAAGGCCCTGGGCTTTGACTCCAGCGTGCATAGCGGGGAAGACGTTATTGCGGCTGTCGCAGCATCAGCTGAACTGGGAACCAATCTGATCGTAAAGGCAGGCTATATGGGAAAAGAAGATCCGGGGGCATGGGGGAACAATCTCTCCGTTATGCTCACAACGAACAATGAGCATGCCGGACACTACGATCTCGCTGTGTATTTCGGCAAGGACAGGGTCGAAGTATGGGAAGATTTGAAGGATGCCCAGGATGCCGCATTGAGGATAAACAACTCTTCTGCGGGTTCAAAGTTTATTACAATCCAGACACCCGTAGAAGGGGCATTGTCAGTTTCCAGCCTCACTCCCCTGACTGGTGGTAGTGATGATAATCTGAGCCAGGATAATGTGAAAAGTCAGGTACGGGATGCCGTTAATCGCTTCAATACATATGAAGTCCAACTGATTTGCTGTCCGGAAAGTACCGAACCGGAAGTTGTCAGTGATTTGCTGACCTACTGCGAGAACCGGGGCGATTGCATGTTCGTTGGTCATACGCCCGCAGGCGCGAATGTGAGCGCTGCGAAAGAATACGGCAAAAAGTTCCGCGGCGACAAAGTATACGGTGCGCTCTATTTTCCCTGGATTAGAGTCTATGATCCCCTCGACCCGCTTGGACATAAACCTAAATTTATACCGCCCACAGGCCACGTGCTGGGTGTCTATGCGCGTACGGAACGTGAACGGGGCATCTGGAAGGCGCCTGCCGGCAATGCCGCCCGGATTAACGGGGCGCTGGATGTGCAGTACAACATTACAGATACCGAACATACCGACATGGTCAAGAACGGCAGCGTAAACGCGGTGCGCTTTATTTCCGGGAAGGGCATCGTGATCGACAGCTCGCGGACCCTGAGTACCAGTACGCTCTGGCACTATGTTAATGTGAGGCTGCTTTTCAATTTTGTTAAAAGTTCACTGAAATCAGGACTGCGCTGGGTAGTGCAGGAGCCCAACAATGAGGCTTTGTGGAACAAGATCAAGTATAACTCCGTGACGCCGTTTCTGATGGGATTGTGGCGCATGGGCGCATTCGGCCCGGGTTCGCCGGAGCAGGTGTTTACAGTGAAGGTGGACGCAGAAAATAACCCGCCTGCAAATATCCAGCAAGGCATCCTTACGGTGGAGGTCTATTTCTACCCGTCACGGCCCGCTGAGACTATCATCATTACCGTAGGTCAGCAGGAAGGCGGGGCAACCGCCGGCGAAAATGGATAAGGAGGGGGACAATGGCCGCTCTTAGCTTTAAGGAAGCATACCGTACCCATGAGTTTGTAGTGGAAATCGAAGGAATTGAGAGTCCCAATATCACTAAAGTTTCCGGCCTTACTGAAGGCGAGGTGGAGGCAATTGAACAGCCGGACGGCGGGGCCAACATTATCCATAAAATCAGCTCGGGGATTATCAAGTATGGCGATTTGACTCTTGAGAGGAACATGGACGGTAGCAGCGCCGACAGGGCTTTTAAAGAATGGTTTCAGACAATGTTCTCCATTGACGGGACGGGGACAGGCTCCAAACTACGGCGTAACGGTTCCATCGTCGTCAAGGAACACCAGAAGGAAGTTATGCGCTTTGTGTTCGAAGGGGCATGGATTAAATCGTCCAGGTTCAGCGACCTGGATGCGGGAAGTCCCGGCCTTATGAAACAGACGATAGTCCTGGCAATCGAGCGGATGTACCGTGTTTGACGACCTGGAGGGACTGACTTATGGCTCAATACCCGCGTGAATTTGAAGTGCTTTTGCCTGTCGGGTACACCGATGGAGCCGGCCGGGTCCACCGGCAGGCGGTAATCCGCAAAATGCGGGGACACGAAGAGTCGCTGCTTTATGATCAAACACTTTCGTCCGGCAGGCTGGTTACGGAACTTATCCGGAGCTGCCTGATTCGGCTGGGAGATATTGAGACAGTTACGTCACAGATTGTATCGGAGATGTACACGGTCGATCGTAATTACCTGCTGCTCGAACTGCGCCGGATTACCCTGGGCGAGCATTTGCCTGCGTTATATGTTTGTCCCCGGTGCGATACTGAGATATCTGTTGTTCACGATTTAAACAAGATCCCGGTACGCAGGCTTGAGGAAGGCCAGGCTCTGGCTGACATCACTGTGCAGCTGGAGGACGGCTATGTGGACCGGGAAGGTGCCCTGCACACTGAAATTGTCCTGACCCTGCCGCGCGGCATCGACGAGGAGTTTGTGTCATCCATAGCCGAAAAAGACCCGCTGAGGGCTCAGGATGTCCTGCTGCTACGCTGTATAAAGCGCTTCGGAACTCTCCCCCCGGCAGCCCTGGAAGCCTACGGGATAAAAATCCTGCGTGATCTCACCATGGGTGATCGCCACCATATATACCAGGCGCTCAACAGCCAAATGCCGGGTGTTGATTTTCAGTTCCTGGTGCGCTGCGGTTCTTGCGGGACCTCCTTTCAGGGGGTAATTGATGTTGTAAATTTTTTCGTCTAGAGCTGGGAGGTGGGCGCCGGCTGCGCCAGGAGGTTTTTTACCTGGCGTACCACCTGCACTGGCCGTGGTCAGAAATCATGGAGCTGGCTGTTGGCGAACGGCAGGCTTTTGTGCAGATGCTTGCTGAAAAGATCGATGAGGATAACCGGGTCTGGGAAACCCTGGCCGAGCGGTTGAAAAGAGGTTGAAACTGATGATGGAAAGGAGCGAACCAGTCTCACCGCCCGCTCATTTGAGCGCCGGGTGGGGGTTGAATCTGACGGCACGGCGCAGGAAACGCATGTTTTGCTGCCGGCTGCTCCGGCTTATCACGCCTTTTCTGGCTTTAGGCGGTCGTAATTGGCCGAATGCTGCAGGGGCCAGGTCTATTGGCCTGCTGACGGCAATGCCCTGGCTGGAGCCGGGATGGCCGGGATGGTTGGAGATGCCGGAACGGGATGCCGCTACTACTGGCGCTGAAGAGCCGCTAATGAGACAGCCCGCGCCTGCTACGCCCGCCATTACCTCACAACCGGGGCGCACGTCTTCACAGCAACCAGAAGGACTCGTTTCGCGGGCAGGGAAACGCAACCGTGTTACCACTCAACCGGAGCGCGTGCCTTCGCAACAACCAGCGCAGCCGCTGATGGCCCTTGCCCTGGTTTCCCCATTTTCCAGGAAACTGCGTGTACCAGAGCTGTCATCTAAGACACCGTTAGCGCCGGTTGTTAACCTGCTGCGGACAAAAAGGGTGCACTTAAATGTATACACGGGCTCTTTTCCACAGCCTCGCATTTTCCTGCAAAATTTATCACCCCATTCAGGTTTGGCAAAGCTGGCGGACAAAATGCCTGTGCCGGGAACCAGAGCAATGGACAAGCAGGTCAATGCAGGTACAAAAGGAGAAGAAGCAGCAGCAGGGACTCTACTGGTTTCCGGGCGCCCGTATGGTTCAATGCCGCCGGTTTTTCCGGATAAAACCCCGTTACGGGATTCTCCGGGTAGTTTTAGAGGACATACACACAGTGTCCGCGCCCTGGGAGCTGCCCCAAACACAGGTTCTCCTGCTGGTTTTAGAGGGCTTACGACCGGAACTCTCCCGGTGGCCTTTTACCTGCCGGTAATACCGGCAGCACCTGGACGCAGGTCCGGGCAGACGGAGCTTTTGTTCCAAAACCCGCCGCAAGCAGGCGATAGAAAAGAAATGCCGCCCCTTTCTGACCCCGGGCTGCATGGTGGACCTTCGACATTTGGCACCGGACCGGTATCCCTGCAAGGGCTGAGCCTGGTAATGGAAACCATCAGGCATACAATGAAACGCCAGGTAGCTGAAGCCATTAGAGAAAGGGAAGTAGCTAAATCAATTGCATCGAACCGTGCAAAGGCAATTGACATGACGACGGCAGAGAATCATGTTAGTGACAATTTGGTGCGGTTGTTCATGCAGAAAATGCAAAAGCTGGCTGAGGAGGAACGCTTTAGACTGGGCCTGCTGCGCTAAAAAGTGCCGTGAGTAAAGGAGTAGAAGCATGATGGAAAAACAGGTGCTGCGTGGGTTTCTCGCCAATGTTGTGGTTAACCCGCCATTAATTGTAACCTTCCAGTTTAACCCTGAATCCATAAGCGACAACAAGGCTGTATATTACGCCGAGCGCTATGCGAGTCTGAGCGAAGATTCGCCGGGGAAGGTATATACCGGGGGTGGCGACCGGACGATCTCCTTTGAAATAAAACTGCACGGTCTTGAACAGGGCACGAATGCGCTCAACCCGGCACCAGTGGATAACGGAATATCGACGGAACTGGCCAAGTTGCGCTCCTTCCTGTACCCCAGGACCGACGCCTGGGCGATGATAAGCAGCGGGGAAGAGGGCAGGCGGATCAGCTCGCCGCCCACCTGTATTTTCGGTTTCGGTACGAAGATTCTGGAATGTGTCGTGACCGGCATGGACATCACTGAAACACAGTTTAACAGCGCCCTGGCGCCAGTGCGGGCAGAAGTGAAGATCACCCTTACGGTTATCGAAGAAATGGATAATAAACTCCACACCCTGGACAAGGCCCGCAGAAGTGCCCTGGCTGCTATGGGAATCCAAAATATTAGGCCCTTTTAGAGGTGAAGGATGCCTGTCTCTATTTATTCAAGGTATTATGGACTGGATACTGTAGAAAGAGACGGACGATTGAGTTTATCCCAACGTCCCGCCGTACCTATGGAAGATTATCCCGATAGCATTATTCATACGGTAGTGGGAAACGAAATCCTGGATCAGTTGGCGGCGCACTACTATGGGCGTGAGGATCTTTGGTGGCGCATTGCCGATGCCAATCCACTTAAGTTCCCCCTGGACTGGAAAGCGGGCGACACCCTCGTTATCCCGCCAATCCGGGTAGCCACGCGTACGCCGCGGAGGTAAAAGTGAAAAACGACCTTTATTATCGCGTCTCAGTCAGGGCCGGCCACGCCTCTTATGATTTGTCCCATGACCTGTCCTCATTAACGATCGAGGAAAGCGGTACCGGGCCGGACATGCTTACGATAGAGATGGCCGATCCATTCAAGGTATTCAGCCATGCCCTGCAGGAGGGGATGCTGGTTGAGATCGACCTGGGTACGGTCAGCGATCATTCGGTTATCTTCCGTGGCCGGATCTTCAAGGTTGAAGGGAGTTTCCCCCATCATGGTGTGCCGGCTCTCAGGCTCCTGGCCTTTGACAGGAGCATGAACATGGGGCTACGGAAACGAAACCGTGTCTGGACCGATACTTCGCTGGAAAAGATCGTGAAGGATATTGCGAAAAATTATTTCAACGAGAATGATATAAAGGTTGATCTGAAGGAGAACCCTTATTTTTCGGCCAATGGTATCCGCCAGCAGGAAGAAACCGACCTGGCTTTCCTGCTCAGGCTTGGGTCCAGATATGGCTGTGAAATGTTTGTGGTAAGCGGTGAGGACAAAGACGAGCTCTTTTTTAAGTCGCAGTACAAGATCATGAAAGCAAAACCGGCAGTTACGCTTTATTACGGCAGATATGATGTTAAAAACCGCCTCCTGTCATTTGAAGCTACTGTCGATACGGCCAAAATCCGGCTTCCGCGTGTTTTTTCAGGTACCGATTTCGATACCGGGCAGCGCATAGAGCAGGTCACGGAGCCGGTTCAGAATGCAGAAATCATCGAAGACCGTTTCATGGATGAGAACCTCACCCAGTTCTATAAACGCTATCCGGCCAGGGCTTTGTCTCTAAAGAACCTGCTTTCGGCTGCAGGCATCGTTCAGCAGCAGTTGCGGGATGAACTGGGAAGCGTGGAGCGAGAGGTTACACCGGGTTTCACCACGCAGGATGAATTAAACAAGCGGGCCGGAAACCAGTTTAACACCAGTTTATACGGCATGAGAGCAAGCGGCAGCGTTTCCGGCAACCACCGCATCCATGCCCAGTCCACCATCGGCATTGCCGGTGTGGGCGGCCGTTTTTCCGGCACCTGGTACCTGTCCCAGGTGCGGCATGTATTGAATAAGGAAGGCTATCGGACCGAGTTCCAGTGCCGGCGATAAGAGGAGATTATGTTCGAAACAGAAGACAATAAACAGGAATACGCTATAAAAAAATACTACGGCAAGTATCCGGGAGTGGTCCTGGATAACGACTCTCCCCAGGAACAACCCCACCGGGGCGAGCTTTTGGTCGAGGTGCACGGTATTCTGGAAGAGACGCCGGATGGCAAGAGCCAGCGCCCCATCCAGGTTAAGGCCAAACCGTGTTTTCCGCCCGGCTTTTTCTTCATCCCGGAGGTGGGAGACAATGTTTGGGTGGAATTTGCCGCCGGCGACATCAATTACCCCATCTGGACCGGCGTCTTGTATCCGAAAGGAAAGACACCCAATACTGCTGACAACCAGGCGCCGACAAAATCCCAAAAAGTTATCCGCACGATTTCAGGCCATGTGATTCAACTGGATGACAGCGAAGGGTCCGGGAAATTGATAATCACCGATGAACAGAATAAAAACACCATCATTATGGATAATAACGGCATCAAGCTTGCCGCAGGGGACAAGGTTAACATAACCATGGACTCAAAGGGGATTACCTTAAATGCCGAAGCTATCAATCTGGGTGGCTCTCCCGGTGAAGGGGTAGTGGTGGGGGTTTCATTCGGGAATCTGTGGGACTTGTTTATTAACCATACTCACACTACGGCGGTGGGACCCACCAGTACGCCGCTGCCTCCCGCCCAGCCTCTGTCCCCTGCTGTAAGCCGGAAGGTTAAAGCTGTAAAATAATGTCCATATCGCGAGGAGTCAGCGTATGCCTTTAAAAACCGCAGAGCTGCAGGAAAATCTCAAAAGGGCTTTTAAGAACGCCAAAGACACGGCAGCAAAAGAGATCGGTAAACTGCAGCCCGAAGAGGTACAGGAAAAAATTATGGAGATTGAGGACAGGGTCCATGAACAGCTGGCACGGGATCTGGCCGGCGCGATAGAAGCCTTTATCAGGAGTGGGGACGTTGTCGGAATTGTAACAAAAGGGAGCGTCCATGTAGTCACAACGGGAGATGCGACGAGCCAGCAAGGAAACGCCGAGGTTATCTGTACTCAGACGAACCCGGGCAAAATCCAGTAAAGGTAAGAGATTATGAGTGAAAAATATAGCGGATTTTCTTTTCCCTTCCACATCGATGCGTCGGGCCGGGTGGCCTGGACCAGCGGCCCGGAAAAACTTAAGGAAAATATCAAGCACATCCTGCTGACCGGCCTTGGAGAGAGGGTGATGCGCCGCGATTATGGCGGCGGCCTGCGCCAGCTTGTCCATGACCCAAACAATGACGCGCTGCGGGCCATCGTGCAGCATCAGATTGCTAAAGCCATTGGCCAATGGGAGCCCAGGGTACAGGTACAGGAAGTGACGGTCACGCAGAAGGAAGGGAAGCTCTGTGTTGAAATCCGGTACGTGATCGGTCAGACGCAGCAGCCCCAGAATCTATCGGTGCCCATCGGGTTGGGAGGTATCTGAGTATGAGCATATCTAACGGGCAAAGGGGAGGCGACACGTCCAACCGTTCTTATATTGATTATACAAACAAGGACTATAATTCTCTGCGGGATGCGCTGCTGGCCCTTGCCAGGGAAAAATTTCCGGACTGGACGGATCACTCGGCCAACGATCCGGGCGTCATGCTGCTGGAGCTGTTTGCCTACATGGGCGACTTAATCCTCTACTACCAGGACCGGATTGCCAACGAGAGTTTCCTGGATACCGCAGTGGAACGGAGCAGTGTTATCAACCTGCTGCGCCTGATCGGGTATGAACTGCGTCCAGCCCAGCCGGCCTCTGTAGACCTGATTCTGCTGTTTAAACCGGATATAGAAACGGATGCCCATATAGTCACTATCGACGACAAGGCTGAGTTCAAGACAACTACCGGCCCTGGCGGGGGTGACCCGGTCAGTTTCCGGTATGTGCGGCAACCGTTGACCATTGATCTTCGACAACTCCCTCTAATCCAGCACACCGACGGTAAAACATATCGCTGCTATAAGAGCCTGCCCGTGGTTCAGGTGGATTCCGTCATAGAAAAAGAAATTGTTGGATCCTCTGATAATAGCTCCGGCCAGCGTTTCAGGCTTGCGGGAACGCCTCTCATTATTGACTCGCTGGAAGTTTATGTGGACGGGGAAAAGTGGGAACGCCGGGATACACTCTTTTACAGTGATTCTACCAGTAAGCATTACGTTGTGCGCTACGACGAGTCGGATGTGGCCTGGATAGAGTTCGGCGACGGCAAGTTCGGAAGAATCCCTCGGAAGGGGGTAAACAATATAACCGCTTCCTACCGGACTGGCGGCGGGGTTAAGGGGAATATACCGGGAAATACCGTTTTCAAGGTGAGCGGGATTGGAGACAGGGGTTCAAACCTGCAGTTGGTCTTCAACCCGAATGCTTCCTCTGGAGGCAGGGAGCGTGAGGATTGCGCCGAGGCAGTCCTGCGGGGACCACAACTGTTTCGAGCCCGCAGCAGGGCGGTCACTGTAGAGGACTATGAGGCTTATGCCAGGGATTTCGGAGTGGCAAAGGTAAGGGCGCGGGCAGCCAATTGGAACACGGTGGAGTTGTATGTGGTGCCGGCCGGGGGCGGTAAGCCCAGCGATACCCTCAAAGAGAATTTGCGGCTTTATTTTGAAGACAAAAGAATGCTTACAACGATTGTAGAAGTTAAAGACCCTGTATATGTGGAAGTAATAATCGAAGGTGATTTGTTCATTAAGCCACAATATTTTAGAGATTCCGTCCGGCAACGGGTCGAAGACGCTGTAAGCCGTTTGCTTGCTTTGGAAAATGTGGATTTTGCCCAGATACTGTATGTCAGCAAGGTGTATGAGGTTATTGAAGCTATTGATGGCGTTGAAGGGGTTATCATCTCCGGATTCGAACGGGTCACGCCTCCCCCGGAAGGACTGGATCCTGAGCCTGTTTGGGGCGTGCTGCGTTTCGATTGGAACGAAATACCATTTTTATCAGGTATCAATTTCAAAGTAACAGGAGGCAAAAGTGGACGTTGAACTGCAGGCCAGAACATACCTGGGCGGACAGCGCATCGATCTGGAATGGACCTGGAGGTCATCCGGACAGGAGTCTACACGGTTCAGGCTTCTCCGGCGCGAACGAAGATATCCTGTAGACCCGCAAGACGGCGTGCTGGTGCTCGACATGTATCTTCCAGTGAATTCCGGCCTGAAACATGCCCGGCACACAGTTCCGCAGACATATAATCTTGACGCGTGCCTGGCCCCGGGGAGCAGCGGGGTTCTCGTTGAGGAGGAAGACCCTGAAAGGGGCGGCCGTACATACACTTTCAAGATAGCGGATCAAGGGGTTGCGGAAAACTATATAAAGAAAAGCCTGTCCGGATGTCTGAATAAAACAGAGCTTGCTGCAGGGATTTGTTATTACTACACTCTTTTTGTAGGCGATGGCCAGCCGGCCATCCCGGTTGCACGCGCTTCCGGGATGGCTACCATAAGCCATGACTTTGCCGGTCAGCTTTACCGGCTCCTTCCCGAGGTGCACCGCTCCTATGATGAACCCTCACCTTCCGATAGGGGCAGGGGGCAACTGCGCAAATTTCTCGAGGTCTTCGGGGCTGCTCTGGACTATTTCAGGTGCCGGGCGGAGGGGTTGCGCGGCCTTCACGACGTGCTGCATACACAGGCCGGCTTCCTGCCTCATCTGGCTAGATGGATCGGCTGGGATTTGGATCTGGCCCAGGATGAAATTTCACAGCGCATGGAGATCCTGTTTGCTCCGGAATTGTACCGGAAAGTTGGTACCCTACCTAATCTTGAGGCTCTGGTAAACAGGGTCACCGGATGGAACTGCCGTATCAAGGAATATGTTCATAATGTCTGCCTGAGTAATGCCCCTGAAACACTTCATCTGTGGGATATCTGGGGAACCTCACGCAACAGTGCGGGCAATGCCTGGCTAAAGTCCGTGCAGTATTCAAAAGCAGAAAATTACGACGGGCGTCCTGCCGGCGCATGTGACGCAGCCGGCGATTTATGGCTGTTCTGGCATTCCAGCCGGAGCGACGGATGCGGCATTTGGTGTCAAAACCCTGATGTCTCCGGTACTGTTCCGCACCGGATCGAGCTTTACCAGCAGGATGACACCGGCAGCCTTCTGCAAAACGCCGGAGCTCCGTCGGTGATAGCGGTTGACAAGGAGCTGTGGCTGTTCTGTGAAGCCGGTCAACCAGGGAAACGCGAGATCTGGTGGACACCTGTTCTACCCGGTTCTATTGATAACGAAACACCGGACAAAGCTTGTTCCTACCCTGCCAGGAACCTGTCACTGCATCCCGCAGATGACTCCAATCCGGCCGCGGTGGCATTGGGAAACCAGGTCTGGGTGTTCTGGCAATCCAACCGTCGCGGTCCCACCGATATCTGGGCCAGGGTCCATAAAGACGGCCAGTGGGGACCGCCCGGGAGAATTACCACTGCCGGCATCCGTCACTGGGCGCCTGCCGCCGTTGTTGACAACAATAATACTCTGTGGCTCTTTTACTGTGAAGATTACTATAGCGAGCAGGAACTGTGCTCCCGGCTGCGGTACCTGACTTATGACGGCAGCAAATGGATTGAGAAGGATGATGCCGGCACGGACGGACCGCATGATGAATCACCCGCCGCGGTTGTCCAGGGGAACAAAATATGGTTGTTCTGGCATGTCGAAGATGAGCAAGGACGGTGGCACATCTGGAGCAAAACTTTCAATGGTAATAAGTGGGGAAGGAAAGTCCAGGTCACCGACCATCCCGCAGCGGACAAGGAGCCGGCGGCACTGGTAGATTCGAAGGGTCGGCTGCGTGTCTTCTGGCGGTCACAGCGCAGGGGTTATTTTCGTGTTCAAGGGCAATCACCAGTTAATGGCTATCCCCTTCAATCATGCACCGTTGACACGCGCAACGCTGAGATGCTGGCTCATGTCCGCCTGCAGAAAGAGGCTTTTGAAAATCGTGTGCACTACACCTATGACACCCGGGTACATGACACCAACCAGGTGGTAATCAATAATGACGCCTGGTGCGCGCGGGATACGGTGGGTGTATATCTAACACCGGATACACTGGATGCGGAGCTGATTGTCCGCGGGCAGGAACTGGTCAATGGGCTAATTCAGCGGTTCCTGCCGGCTCAGACGCGGATTGTGTTCGTAATAGAACCGCCGGTTGTTTTTGAAAAAGTTTATACTTATGATTTCCCGGACGATGAGGAGCAGACTTGCGTCGAAGAGGAATATGTGGACATACTTGAGCGGGTCGAGCAATATGACGTGCCGGGAGAAGCTTACATAGATACTTTGCCCGACTGGGTCTGGTTGCGGTCATGGAGCGAGTCCTTCCGCGAGCACGGGTCGGTGGATTGTAAAGCTGACCCGGTTGTTACACGGTTCCGGACCTGGCAAAACGGCTTGAAAAGTGGAGGTTAGTTATGGAAAATGTCGTAGGGGCACTGCGCGGCATGTATCGAGATACCATTGTTAACGCAGAAAACCAGCTGGTTTTTGACAGCGGGTGGATATCCAATACTATTGTCACAAACGGCCGCGTCCTGTTGGCGGCCTTTATGAAGAGAGATCAGAATGCAAGCGGTATCTATTGCATGAAGGTGGGCACGGGGTCGGAAACTTGGGGCAATAATCCCAAACAGCCGGCGGCATCAATCACCGATCTCGTAAAACCTTATAAAAAACAGATTATCATTGACCCGAAAACAGACATTTCCTATCTCGATGACAAAAACAATAAAACCGACCAGCCCACACACAGGCTGGAGGTAAGGGTTGTCCTGGGGAAGGATTTCCCGGAAAAAAATGAGACCTGCGAATTGCGCGAATTTGGGCTTTTTGGGCGTTTTAACGGGGATCTTAGGATGATTAATTGTGTGCGGCATCCAGTCATACAGAAGGCCGCTTCGGAAACCCTGATCAGAGTGGTCCGGCTATTTTTTTAGCTGTCTCGTGGGTAGCCCCTCAAAATCTTTTTGTTTTAACGAAATTCATTTGCTAAAAGAAGGAGGAGCTAAGTGGGCAAGGGTAACTTTTCAAGAAATACCTTCGATAAGTTGAAGCACTATGTCGGTGTTCGCCTGCAGCAGGGTGTGCCGATTGTTGACGCTGACTGGAACGAGCTGGAAGATATTCGAAAATACGAACTTGAAACGTTTATCAAGTGGTTTGTGGGTAATGGGGTGCCTCTTGGCAATGATGGTTTTAAAATTGAGGAAACCAAAGAGGCCGGCTGCATTCGCTTATCGCTGAACGGTGAATTCGGCATGCGCACGGTAATTACAATCGATCAAAGCCTATCAACAGCTGCTGATACTCTGGGTTTTGGAGCTGCCAACTATTCGGCTGCGGGCAATGGTCTTGCAGCGCGCCTCTCCGGAACGGCGAGAGAGCCGTTTGCTTTAAAAGAAGGTATGTCGTTGGTGATCAACGCTGCACGCATTCCTCTTAATTCCAGCACTGGAAAAGCCAATTGGACGAAAACCTGGAAAGTGGTATTTAAAGGCGAACAGTTTAAAGATATTGGGAAGGCAACTGCTGATGAAGTCGCTGCTGCAATTTCCCGGGTTGCTTCAGACCTGCGCGTAATCGCCGTCCCGGAATATGATTTCATCATCAAGGGTGGTGACGGGACTCCTGAGGGTGCGGGCCGCTGTCTGGTGGATGGATGGGAAGTAACTAATGAATGTGATTTGCACTATACGGATCAACAACTGTACGAAAATGATACCCTGGCCGCTGCCCTGGGTGTAGACCCTCTTTTGCCGCTTACCGGCAAAAAGCTTGATCAGGACCACAGCAACTTGTACTACCTGGATGTATGGGAGCGTATAGTTGACGAGCACGAGGATAAAGATCTTGTCAATAAGGCTATTGGCGTCCCAACTTGCGTGCGTATCAAGCGCGACTGGGTAGTACGGGTATTGGAGGGCTGTGAAAGAAACACGGTAACTGTCCCTGAGGCTTATCGCAGACAGGGTCATGTTTATTATCCGCTGGCACGCATGGATTACTATCAGCAATATGGCAGGGGCTTAACCGTACTTGTCGATCTGCGCCGGACCGGGGTGACGCTTGTCTCACAGCCTGACGTGGAAAAAATAAAGCTAGATGTAAAGACTATAGCAGCCGATGCTTTTGGCGCCGATTACAGGCTTGCCCACACCGGAAGATCATATATAAATACCAGCTTGCGGGAAGCGTTAAATGCGCTCCTGCGGGGCGGTATGCCGGGTATGCCTGCCCAATCTTTAGCTAAAACCGGTTATAAGAAATCTTGTCCTTCCATAATTGAAGGAAATGGAGTCATGCATGTCTGCTGGCAGGAGAACCGGGGAGCAGGTTTTACAGATTCCTGGTACCTTTCTTTTATGGTATATGATGGCAATGCCTGGCATGGTCCTACAAGAGTAGGGCGTGGTTATGCTCGCCCCTGTAACCCGTTCCTGTTGAAAAATGAATATGAATTATACGCCCTGTGGATCGGCGATTATAGAGGAAGTAACCGTTATATATTTTTTACCAAGTATGTAGATGAATGGAAAGATATCGAAATTCAGGTTCCCGGCATGTCGATAAGCAATAATGAATGTGAAGTATTCGCAATTATGCATAATAATTATCTATGGCTGTTCTGGATGGACTTGGACCCCGAGTCGGGGAAAGATGCTATATGGTACAACAGGCGTAAGCCCAATACCTCAGGAAGGAATAATGAAGATTGGGACGGCAGGAAAAAGATACCGGTCCAGTCGGCGGGACACCCGGTTGCTATTTTAGATGGAAACGGCAATATCCAGGTATTATGGTTGAATCAGAATGGTAGCTCAAGCATACACAAAATTTCCTGTGATCTAAAAGACCCGGCCAAACCAACCTGGGGTCAGGAAGAAATTTATCCTTTGTCACAAAAGGTATCAGGCGGTTTGGCGGTTGTTAAGGATAATACAAATGATATATGGGTGTTCTTTTCGTCTGAGGAAAATTCCAAAACAAGTCTGTGGTACTTGAGAATCAGGCCGGAGCAACAGGGTGCGGCTAAAGTACAACTTACAACCGGGCAACTTAGCAGTGATAGTACTGTGCGGGCTGTCAGCAATAGTGACGGTGATATATTCATATTCTGGAATAAATTCATTGGCGGCAATATATCGGAGATATGGTGCAGGTGTTATTCAAGGGATTACGGATGGGGTCAGGAGATGCAAATTGCTCCTGGAGTATTTGGTACCGGAAGTGGCATAGGCGCAGTTGCCGACAGTTGGGACAATATTTGGACGGTTTATATTAATAATTTTTTTGAGGGAAGGGATCGTCAATGGGAAATTAGCTGCAGGAAGCTGTTACCCTATATATAAATGTAAATAAGGTAGGTCGTTAACCGGCAGCTGGCGGCCCGCATCCTGGTAAAAACAAACTTGTAAAATTCGTGTAAATTCTCACTTGACAGATAGTTGATTATTTGATAACATAGCTCACAAATTATTTAAATGCGATGACAGGGAAAACACTTTGCGGTATGCTGCTACAGAGAGCTGTTGGTTGCTGCGAAACAGTGCGCAGAGCAAATGTGAACTCACCCTCGAGCAGTCAGCTGAAAGCTTAAAGACGTCATATGGCGGCTTTTAAGCAAGTAGGTGCGAACGGGCTTCCCGCCGTTATCACGGGAGGGCATTCGTCAATTTGACCGATGCCTGGAAGAGTGGGTATGGTTCATACCAATTAGAGTGGTACCACGGAAGTTTAAAGCTTTCGTCTCTAGCGATAATGCTGAGAGACGAAAGCATTTTTAATTTATGAGGGGAGTATTATAAAACATTTAGGAGGGGAGTATTTATGAAACTTGCTTTTTCAACGCTTGGTTGTCCCAACTTCAGCTGGGTCGAAATCTATTCCATGGCCAAAGACCTTGGTTTTAAAGGTATTGAAATCCGCGGACTGGGCGATGAAATATCTGCGGTCCGGGCACAGCCTTTCTCCGAGGAACAGCTCCCGCATACGCTAAAAAAGCTTTCCGAGCTGCGCCTGGAGATACCGTGCCTCACCACCGGCTGCTGCTTGAAGTTTGCTGAAGATGCCGAAAAGAACCATGCTGAGATTGTACAGTATATTGACCTGGCTGCCAGGCTCGGCACACCCTACGTCCGCATTCTAGGGGATCTTGAGCCGCACGTAACCGGCGAGGTGGATGATGAGGTTGTTCTGGCTGCCCTGCGGCGCCTGGTGCCGATTGCTGAGGAAAAGGGTGTAACCCTGCTGGTGGAAACCAACGGTGTCTATGCCGACACTGCCCGCCTGTGCAAACTGCTTGACGAAGTGGCCAGTGACGCGGTGGCAGCCCTGTGGGATATGCATCATCCTTACCGGTTTGCAGGTGAGAACCCCGAAAAGACTGTGCAGAATCTCGGCGCCTATATCAAATATGTACATATTAAAGACTCCGTTGTAGAGAACGGCGCCGTTCGCTATCGTATGATGGGAGAGGGAGATTTACCCATTGACGATATGATGCTGGCTTTGCGCTCAATTAATTACGACGGTTATATTTCCCTTGAGTGGGTCAAGCGCTGGGCAGAGGACCTTGACGACGCAGCGGTTGTCTTTCCGAATTTTGTTAACTTTATGAGCCGTTATGATGAGATTAATGTGGTAAAGGGCCACCTGTTCGAAAATAACGCGCGCACAGGGAAATACATCTGGCAGAAGTACACGCTCATTGACCTGACCTTTCCTCAGGTGCTTGACCGTGTTGTAGAAGAGTTCCCTGATCAGTATGCTTTTAAATACACTACACAGGATTATACCAGAACTTATGCCCAGTTCCGGGATGATGTCGACACATTTGCCCGCTCGTTGATTGCCCTGGGCGTTAGACCCGGTGATCACGTTGCCATTTGGGCAACCAATGTTCCCCAGTGGTTCATCACCTTCTGGGCAACCACCAAGATAGGCGCCGTTCTTGTCACTGTAAACACTGCCTATAAAATTTATGAAGCGGAGTACCTCCTGCGCCAGTCGGACACGCATACACTGGTCATGATCGATGGTTACAAGGACTCTAACTATGTAAACATTATGAAGGAGCTTTGCCCCGAGCTGGAGACCTCCGAACCGGGGAAACCGCTGCGTACAAAGCGCCTGCCCTTCCTGCGCAATATCATTACCATTGATTCCCGACAGAAGGGCTGCCTGACATGGGATGAAGCCATGGCCATGGCCGAGCAAGTCCCCATTGAGGAGGTATACCGGCGCGCTCAATCCATCAACAGGCATGATGTCTGCAATATGCAGTATACGTCGGGAACCACCGGCTTTCCCAAGGGAGTTATGCTCACCCATTATAATGTTGTAAATAACGGCAAATGCATCGGTGACTGCATGGATCTTTCCACAGCTGACCGGATGCTGGTTCAGGTACCCATGTTCCACTGTTTTGGCATGGTGCTTACCATGACGGCGGCAATGACCCATGGTTCTACCCTTTGTCCAATACCATATTTTTCACCCAAGTGGGCGCTTGATTGTATAAATAAGGAGAAGATTACTGCTATCAACGGTGTTCCCACCATGTTTATCGCGATGCTTGAACATGAGGATTTCGCCAAAACGGACTTCTCCCATATGAGAACCGGCATTATGGCCGGCAGTCCCTGTCCCGTCAAGGTCATGCAGGATGTAGTGGATAAGATGAACGTGAAAGAGATTACCATTGTGTACGGCCAGACTGAGTCTTCCCCGGGTTGCACCCAGAGCCGCACGGATGATCCCGTGGAGATTCGCGTAAACACTGTCGGCCGCGCATTGCCCGGTATAGAGTGTAAGATTGTTGATCCCGTAACGGGCGAGGATTTACCCCCCAATACCGATGGTGAATTTGTAGCCCGCGGCTACAACATCATGAAAGGGTACTACAAAATGCCCGAGGCAACCAAAGCAGCCATTGATGAAGATGGATGGCTGCACACCGGTGACTTAGCCAGGTGTGACGAGAATGGATACTACAAAATAACCGGCCGGATCAAGGATATGATCATCCGGGGCGGGGAGAATATCTATCCCAAGGAAATTGAGGATTTTATCTACACCCACCCGAAAGTTAAGGATGTTCAGGTAATAGGCGTGCCTGACAAACAGTACGGCGAGGAGATTATGGCCTGCGTAATCCTTAAAGATAATGAGACAATGACAGCCGATGAACTCAGGGATTACATCCGTTCACATATGGCGAAGCATAAAACTCCCCGCTACATTGAATTCGTTACGGAATTCCCAATGAATGCTGCAGGGAAAATATTAAAATATAAAATGCGGGAGTGGGCTATTGAGAAACTGGGCTTACAGGCTGAAAGCCGCATAGTTACTGCTTAATAAAAACCCGGCTGCAAAAAACCAAGGTAATAGATACCTTTGCCATCTATTACCTGGAAGCTTATTTAAAAAAATACTGCATGGAGCTTGAGGATTAAAGGAAGTGGTTTTTTGCGTGATTATGATGTAGTAGCGCAGATTACGGAGTATCTGCTCGTCGTAAAGTACAACGGGAAGGAAAACTTGTTTGGCCTGCTGTTTGCGCCGGGTGTACCAGGTACGGCCCAAACCTTTGAATTCGAGGCAAAAAACGCTGACGATGCTATTTTTCAAGGAGTAATGTTAGCTAAAGAAAAAGGGTTTATCTAGTTAAGAACCCCGTTTAATAAACCATCATCATAACTACCCAGGCTGCTGGGTCAAAACAGATTTATCTAGTTTAAGACCCCGTTTACTTAAACGGGGTCTTAAACGTGTTACGGGCAGCCTCACCCGTTGGGTACCGGTACAACAAAGCAGCTGTTCTGAACAGCGGCCACGTTAGGGAAGGAGAAACGAGAAACGGGCCAGGGGTATAAAGAGCAATTGACTTGGAGGTGAAATTCTTCCCCGGAAGCAGGTGCAAATCAGGAAGACTGGGTTGCTTGTTGAATTTAATAAAACATTTCGTGTATGCCTGGTGTACAGGGTACCCATCTTCACGAATCCAGGACACAAAACAGATGTTTTAATTTTTGCGCCCCGCTCCCCCAGGGATCTGTACAGGTTTTCAGACAGAGCCACGACGGCGTGCTTGGTAACATGGTAACTTGCTGCCGGATGGTAGGGCAGGATACCTGCGGTTGAAGCTGTATTGACAATATGGCCTTCGGTGTCCTGGGAGAGCATGATGGGTAGAAATGTGCGAATGCCGTTCAGCACTCCCCAGAGGTTAACGCCGATAACCCATTCCCAGTGGGCTAAACTGCATTCACAGATTGTACCGTCCGCGGCGACACCGGCGTTGTTGCAGAGGAGATGTACACCTCCGAATGCATCAATTGTTTTCCTGGCCAGGGCTTCAACCTGTTCGGCGCTGGAAACATCCGTCAAAACCGGCAGCACGGTTCCGCCCAGCGCGGTTAATTCTTTTTCTTTTTTTATGCTTAAAACTTGATCCAGGTAGAGGTTTATAGGCCGGTCTTACGAAGAATTTTGTCAAAAAAAAGAGGAACATCCATTCAGATCATGAATTGTTAAAGGGATAAATTGAAATTAAAGGAAGGTGTCTAACAGCCCATTAAAAGAATTTTTTTCGTTGATAGCATTCATTGAATTAAAAGGAGTGAATAAAAATGAACAGGAACATGTTAACTATCTGGTTAATTATGGTAACCATGTTCTTAGCTGCAGCTTCTGGTTGCAGCAGTATTAACGATTCCACCGGCAGCCGGAAGCAAAATAGTGAACCACTAAAGGTGGGGCTGGTTCTGGATGTCGGCGGCCGCGGCGACCTGGCATTTAATGATGCAGCCTATGATGGGTTGCAAAAAGCCCAGAAAGAATTCGGCACCCATGTTCAGGTGCAATGCCTGGAACCGGTGGAAGAAGCCGACAGGGAGAAGTTGCTCCGTTCCCTGGCTGAGGATAAGTATGATCTTGTGCTGGGTATGGGACAATTTTTCACCAATGTAATAGAAGAAGTAGCCCTTGATTACCCCTTAACCAGATTTGTTTTAATCGATGCTTTTATTGACGGCCTTAAATCAAACAACAATATCAGTTGCTTTACATTTAAAGAGCATGAAGGTGCTTTCCTGGCCGGTGCAGCTGCTGCCATGAAGACAAAAAGCGGGACAATTGGCTTTATTGGCGGCATACAGGCGCCCGTTATTGAAAGATTTGAAGCAGGTTATATCGCCGGGGCAAAATATGTGAAACCGGATATAGTTGTGCTTTCCAGCTATGTAGGAACAGGGCTGGAGGGTTTTCGCAATCCGGAAAAAGCCGGAGAGCTGGCTGCCAGGCAGATGGAAAACGGCGCCGATGTCATATGCCACGCTGCAGGAAAATCGGGTAATGGTGTTAATGAAGTTGTCACTTCCCGGGGCAGGCTGGTTATTGGCGAAGATGTGGACCAGACTTTTACCCTGCCTGAAGAAAAGCAGCCCTATGTCTTGACCAGCGTTATCAAGGGCGTGAGCAAAGCTGTTTATGACAGTGTGAGCCTCCAGCTGAAGGGCGAGTTGGCCGGTGGTTACTATGAGTACGGGTTGAAGGACGATGGCGTTTATATTGCCGAAAACAGTATTAACAAAACCCTGCTGGCGGATTTGAAACCCCGTCTGGAAGAGATTAAAACCGGTATTATCAGCGGTGAAATAAAAGTACCCGCCAGTAAACAGGAACTTTAAAATTCCAAAAGTTAGAACAAAAATGAGCTGCCGGAGATTCATTCAAAAATAAAAAATGCTCTATTATCATTATCAAAAATATAATTGTAAACTAATTAAGCATGCTGATTACATTGTAATTGCACATTCCAGCTGTTTGGAGTGTGCAGTTTTTATTATACTATAGGGAACCTTTGAGCACCGGCTTGTCACTGTCAAACTTACCGGGTGAGTTATAGCATCGTTATAAGGCATAAAGCTAATATAAGATTTAAAGGCCGGTCCGGAAGAAATACATTCTACCTTAAATTAGATTGCGGATTACGTGTCAGTTCTGTGTAATTAATAGAATTTCTTGATAATATCTGTAAAATATTATTGAAGACCTCTCTCTGTCCTATTGAAATCTCAATCTACAGTGCTGTGCGAAATATTTGAGGAATAGTTAAGAGTTCATTCTTATATGCATATTCTAATATGCTATTATTTTTATAGTGGTAAGGGATGCCAGGCAACCAGATAACAGCTTAGTCTGTAACTGAAAAGAAAACAGGGCAAAGAGGTAATCTGTCGAATTAGAAAATCTATTGATCCAACAGGCCGATGTATCAAGAATCATGCCCAGGACAATCTATAATAATTGAAAAGACCGGTGAACAGATTCCCCGGTAATAATGATGCTTACATAATATGAGGAGAATGGATTGAAACTTGAGCGTCAGGTGACTGCGGCGGAAGCAGGTCTCAGCATAGAACAGTTTTTGAGAAATGTGCTCGGTTTTTCCCGGAGCATGGTCCGAAGATTGAAACGCCTGTCCGGCGTGCTGTTAAACGGCCAGCCTGTTATACTGAGCAGGCGCCTAAAGGCTGGGGACAGGATAAGCGTAGCATTGCAGTTTAATGAATTTACCAATGTGCTTCCCCAGCCCATACCCATTGATTTTGTATTTGAAGACGAGCATATTCTGGTAGTGAATAAACCACCGGGCATGCTCGTTCACCCTTTAAAACATGAGCAGGAAAATACGCTGGCCAATGCAGTTTTACATCATTACCTTGAAAAGGGTATAGAAGCGGCTTTTCGTCCGGTGTCACGATTGGACCGTAATACATCCGGTTTAGTCGTAATAGCAAAACACGCTTATGCCGCCTTCCGGTTGGGGCAACAATTGCCCAGGGGCGAGCTGCAACGGGAATACCTCGCTGTTGTGCATGGTTTGATTGCCCAGGAGCAGGGTATAATTGACCTGCCCGTAGCCCGGAGTGTTGACAGCAGGGTAAAACGAAGGGTTTGTCCTGAGGGCAAGAAGGCTTTAACATATTACACAGTACTTAAATATTTGGCTAATGCTACATTCCTAAAGCTACGCCTGGCAACGGGTCGAACCCATCAGATCAGGGTTCACCTGAGCCATATTGGGCATCCGCTGGTGGGGGACACGCTCTATGGCGGGCGGGAGGAAGGGATTAGCAGGCAGGCCTTGCACTGCAGCCGGGTCAGCTTAACGCATCCGGTTACCGGTGAAGGATTGACACTGGAAGCTCCGTTACCCGGAGATATGCAAAAACTGCTCTACCAGGATTAAGGAGACGGTTCATTGACTCTTTATTAAGAATTTGCTCCTGCAAAACCAGCAACTGTTCTTTTGTTTTTATGATCCTGAACAGGATAATATTTTGAATGTTGCTAGCGATTTTGTAAAAACAGTACTGAACTTGCAGGGGTTCTATGTTAAAATCTTTGCAGGCAAAATATTGATTACCCATGAAGGGACTAATAAATATTACTGAACTCATAAGAGCTGTTGAGTTACTTATGAATGCCAATCTCCTGGCTGTGCCCTGTTGTTCAGCCCGGTTGCTTTTTACTGTCCGGTTTCTCTGGAAAGACAGTAGGCACCTGCCCATAATTCCTTTAGAAAACAGCAGCATGACTGTGTAAGGACGGAGAGGTTTTTATATGAATCCAGAGCTTGTGATGGAAGGAAGAAACAGGTATATCTTGAGACGCCGGGGAAACATGCGCGTCGAGGGTATAGTATACCTTAACCACCAACTATTGCCCCTGATAAAGGAAGATAAATCACTCCAGCAGCTGGCAAATGCAGCCTGTTTACCGGGGGTTGTGGGCAGGGTTTGCGGCATGCCGGACATTCACGAGGGTTTTGGCCTGCCCATCGGGGGAGTGATGGCAACAGCCGCTGACGGGGTGATCTCAGCCGGGGCAGTAGGAATGGACATAAACTGCGGTGTTCGCCTGCTGGCAACCGCGATCGTGGCTGAGGAACTGGATCTGCCCACCTTGCGTGCCCTGATTGACAGAATTGAAGATTATGTGCCCACCGGAGTGGGGAGAAAGGGCAAACACAAGGGCATCACCACAAAAATCTTTGAAGAGGTGGTCCATGAAGGCTCCCGGCGAATTGTCGAATACGGCTATGGCTGGCCGGGTGACGTGGAGAAAACCGAGGAAGGGGGCTGCCTGTCCGGTGCTGATCTGGGAGCGGTCAGCAAGGAAGCCTATAACCGCGGTTCCCTGCAACTGGGCACACTGGGCGGAGGCAATCATTTTATTGAATTACAGGTTGTCCAGGAAGTTTATGACCAGGAAGTGGGAAAACATTTTGGTTTATTCCCCGGTTTTCTTACCGTGATGATTCATACCGGCAGCCGGGGTTTCGGCCATCAAATTTGTACTGACTACAGTAAAAGCCTGCTTCCGGCAGCCCGCAAACACGGCATCGAAGTGCCTGACCGGGGCCTGGCCTGTGCGCCTGCCGACTCCAGGGAGGGCTTGGACTACTACGCAGCTATGGCCTGCGCGGTCAACTTTGCTTTTGCCAACCGGCAATTAATTACCCATGACGTCCGCTGTGCCTTTGGCGATGTTTTTAAGTGCAACCCGGCGGACCTGGGCCTGCAGCTGGTTTATGACGTGGCTCATAATATTGCAAAGTGGGAGACGCACAAAGGGCAAAAGGTACTGGTGCATCGTAAGGGAGCAACCCGTGCCCTGCCACCCGGCCACCCGGGCAACCCGCCCTTATACCGGAAAATAGGCCACCCGGTCCTTGTTCCCGGGAGCATGGGTACGGCGTCATATGTTTTGACAGGTACCGAAAAGGCAGCCGAATCCTTTTTTTCAGCCAATCATGGTGCAGGCAGGACGCTGTCCAGGACGGCTGCAATAAAGAGTATATCCAGGGAGCAGTTTGAACAAAGCATGGGTGGAGTGATTTATAACAGCAGGAACTATAAGGACCTTTTAGACGAAGCCCCCGGTGCTTACAAGGATATCGACCAGGTAGTGAGTGTCCTGACTGAAATCGGTTTTACAAAGCCGGTAGCAAGGCTGCTGCCGTTAGCGGTGATTAAGGGCAAGGATTAAAACGTTTTAGCCTGGGGGGCTTTTCCTGGGGAAATGGGGAAGGTTGCTTTTACTGAATAGTAATATGAGTTATAATTAGATATACTTGAATGATGATTAAGGCTAAAAACATATTACTTGTAAAGCAAGTTTGATATAGAAAGAGAAACTAATGAAGGGAAAGGGAAAGATTTGCATAATGGAATTAAATCAATGTATCAATTTTTTATTAACAAAGGCTCATCAAACTGTACTCAATTATTTTAGAGCCAGGCTACAAAAGTTCGATGTTACACCGGTACAATATGCCATATTAAGCTGCCTCTGGATTAAGAATGAGCGGACTGCTACTCAAATTGCCCAGGAACTGAGTTTGGATGGTTCAACTATCACAGGAATTCTTGATCGGATGGCAAATAAAGGCCTGATCAAAAGGGAACCGGATCCAAATGATCGCAGGGCCATCAGGGTGGTTTTAACTGAGAAAGGAATTCAGTTACGGGAGCCAATTGAGAGAACAATAGAACTAACAAACCAGTCTGTTTTAGATATACTTTCCAGAGAGGAGCAGGGGCAATTTGTCAATCATTTGGAAAAAATAATTGATGGTGTTAATAAATTGTAATCCACCTGGTTTTTAGAACCTTTATTTCAGGCAAATGAGTAACTATTTTGGCGCTGTCCAAATAATGCTGCTCATTGCTGTTATTTTTATTTCAGTGCTCAAACCGTGGGGAAAAAGAACCAAAAACCCCGTTGCTTAAAAAGTGGTACTGCCTATACACCAGTATAAACCGTTAAAGAATATGGGAAAAGTTGTAGTTAGCGTAATTTAAATACTGCATTATTCTAAAATCTAAGGGGTTGCTGCTTTTATGGCAACCCCTTTTTTGTCGGTGTTTTTGGATAATTTTAGGAATATTGCTCACTAAAGGAACTCTCCGTTTTGGTTTGTTCGAAGCAAAACTCTACCAGTTTTCATACCTAACCAGTTCTGATAGTGGCTTGCGATTTTTGGAAACCGCTTTATCTGCGGGATAACCCAGAGTAGTAAAGGCGACAGGTTCCACATCATCCGGCAGGCCTAGAACCTCCCGGGCAGCTTTTGGATCGAAGGCGGCAATCCAGCAAGTTCCAAGGCCCAGCTCTGTTGCTGCCATGATCAGGTGGTCCATGGCAATGGTAGCGTCCACTTCCCCATAGCACTTGCCGTCACTCCTCGTCCAGGCCTTTTTCGGGGTATAGCAGACGCAAATTACCAGCGGCGCCTCTGTAAAGAAAGCCCTGCCGTAAATCCTGCTCAACTCAGCCTTTCTACCTTCGGTACGGACTACAATAAAAGTGATAGGCTGGCGGTTTGCAGCAGTGGGCGCGAGGCGGGCCGCCTCCAGGACCATTTCCAGTTTTTCTTTTTCAACGGGGTCGGGTTTGTAGGAGCGCACGCTGTACCTCTTTTTAACCAGTTCCATGAATGACATGCCTTTGGTACCTCCTTTAATACTGAATTTGCCATTAGTGCTATTTATATAAGGATAATATTTACTATATTTTGAATTTCATGATGGGGCATGAGCAAATCTATTCAAAAATTGGATGGTATAATTTAATCTTTTGAGAAAATGAAGTACATGTGATGAAATTAATGAAAAGTTGTGGATTTGCTTTAATCTGCGTGTATAATTAAAACAGATTGATTAATTGATTCTTCCTAATTTTGAAAAACTCCTGCCTATACTCGGAAAAATATAGAAGTGCAGGAAGGCTGCAGCTTGCAGATAAAGCATAAATTATTCCTTTATATATACATAGCTTATGACCATGGTTATTTATGCCTTCCAATGGCTGTCCGACGGTATTCCAGATGAACGGCCATAATGGGGAAAAATGGCTCTCATTGAGATTGTCGTTGTAATTGTTGCCTGAATCATCAAGCTGGAGTTTCCAGAGGGACGCAAAGCTTCCCTGGGTGCCTGGTGAGTTACCCGGCGGAAACCTTCTGCTACCCGGTATTTTTGATGTATGGAACGGGCTCGGCCGTGCAGAGTAGATGAAAAATCTATTGGGGTGGCCCTGTTCCCCGCATTGCTTGTAATGGAGTAGGCCCGCGGTGTTGTCCCCAACATGCCGGAATCAGGGGGTTTTGCTTAATTTACCAATACAGGGGGAACCGGCGATCCATCCAAGACAAGCACCGAAAAAGGAACTGATATGCTGGATGTTCTCATTAAAGCAGTGGTTCAATTCACCAAGGATATGGAGTCAAGGGACTGGAATTACTCGTCTGGATAATCCGCCCCGTAGAATTGTTTTAAGAAAGTTGCTTTACAAGCCGCCATCAGATGACCTTTAGTTTTTTTGGTAAGGAGAAGTTTGTAATTACCCGGGTTGACAGGTACGTAACATCTCTCATAAATTTTAATAGTATGGTGTGTACTAGTGGGAAAGGAACCGGACAACATCCTGTTACACTGGCGTACAGGCTGAACAGGCTGTGATTCTGTGGCGGGTCTAATATTCTTGTCTTTTAAGGATATCGATTTTAATTTATATTCTAATTATCCAGAAACTCCTCATTTACTCTGGATACCGGGTAGAAATAAGATATAATGGTTTTTATAACCTGACTCTTTAATAACAGGATGGGGAAGAGCTGAATATTGGTTTTTTGACCCTGTAGTTGTTTATCCTGACAATTTTCCAGGCAAAAGCCGATTATCATGTACATCTAGCCACAGGTTGCAGTATAATTGTCTTATTACAATCTGATCGGAATACAGGGCAAGCTTTGAGCTTAGCTTAAACAGAAGCTGCTCAGTGTTTTAACCGAGGCTAATCTGTATTTTAGATGATACAGGAGGTTCTTTAACAGGTTATGGCAGAAAAAAAATTACCCTTTTCTAAGGAGCAACTGTTACAGATTATCGAACAATACCCCACTCCTTTTCATATTTACGATGAAAAGGCTATCCGGGAAAATGCCCGGGAGTTGCTGAGGGCTTTCTCCTGGGCACCGGAGTTCAAGGAATATTTCGCGGTAAAAGCGACACCCAACCCTTATATATTAAAAATACTGCGTGAAGAGGGGTTTGGGGCCGATTGCAGTTCCCTGGCAGAATTGATCCTGGCCGAGCGGGCAGGTATTAAAGGTGAGGAAATTATGTTCACTTCCAACGATACCCCAGCGGAGGATTTTAAGCTGGCCAGGAAACTGGGAGCTGTGATAAACCTGGACGACATTACCCATATCGATTTCCTGGAAAAACATGCCGGACTTCCTGAAATGCTATCCTTCCGGTATAACCCCGGGCCCCTGCGCAAGGGCGGAAACGCTATTATTGGTACTCCGGAAAATGCCAAGTATGGCCTGACCCGGAAACAGCTTCTGGAAGCCCTGGCGATTGTGCGGGAAAGGGGTGTGAAGCGCTTCGGCCTGCACACAATGATTATCTCCAATGAACTGGACCCGGAATACTTTATCGAAACGGCCAGGATGATGTTTGATCTGGCTCTGGAAGTATATAACACTCTTAATATTCGCGTTGAGTTGATCAATCTCGGCGGGGGCATCGGCATTCCCTACCGTCCCGAAGAAGAGGCTGTGGATTTAGCTTATCTGGGCAGGGGGATTCGCCGCTTATACGAGGAAATGATTGTTGCCAGCGGGTTGCACCCAATCAAGCTGGCTATGGAAAGCGGTCGGATGATTACCGGACCCTATGGTTACCTGGTGACCACTGTTTTACACAAGAAGGAAACTTATAAAAGCTATGTCGGCCTGGACGCCTGTATGTCTGATTTAATGCGCCCGGGTATGTACGGAGCTTACCACCACATCACTGTAGTCGGTAAAGAAGATTGGCCCCATTGCTGCCTTTACGATGTTACCGGTTCCCTCTGCGAAAACAACGACAAATTTGCAGTTGATCGTAAGCTGCCGGAAATCCATATCGGTGACATCCTGGTTATTCATGATACCGGCGCCCACGGGCATGCCATGGGCTTCAATTACAACGGAAAGTTGCGGCATGCCGAACTGCTGCTGAAGCCGGACGGAAGCGTTGAAATGATCCGCCGGGCAGAAACTATTGAGGACTATTTTGCCACCCTTGATTTTTCAAAACTATAGAGCCTCCGGGATTAATCCTGTGGCCAGCGCGGATCCCAGCGGTCTCCCGGTTCTCAGATTTTTTTGGTTATTGCAACACTATTATTCCTTAGACATTATTTCCTGCCTTCATAAACGCCCGCATCAATAGTTCCGCTTAGGGGTTTTTCTCTAAAACAGGAGAATGGTCTAAGGTTATCGAATACTAGTAGGATAGTATAGTAATCAAATAATAATAGTAGACGTGAATTTGTATTTTGTTTGGAGGCGAACAGAATATGGACATCCTTTCCGCTATCGGAAACACGCCACTTGTTCAATTAAAGACTTTGACCAACGGGACGAAGGCGAAGATTTTCGGAAAACTGGAAGGAGCCAACCCTGGAGGTTCAATTAAGGACCGGCCTGCTTATTACATGATAAAAAAGGCGGAAGAGTCCGGAGAGCTCACCAGGGGCAAGACCATTTTGGAGGCTACGTCGGGCAATACAGGTATTGCCATAGCTATGATTGGGGCGGCCAAGGGCTATCCGGTCAAGCTCGTAATTCCCGGATGTGTCAGTACCGAGAGAAGCCGCATCCTGGAGGCCTTTGGAGCCGAGGTAATCCTGACACCTGCCAACGAAGGCACCGACGGTTCAATCCGGGAGGCCGCCCGGATCATGCAGGAGGAACCCGATAAGTATTACATGCCCGACCAGTTCACAAACGAAAACAATTCCCTGGCACATTATGAGACGACGGGGCCGGAGATATTTGCTCAAACCCGCGGGGAGATTGATGTGCTTGTAGCCGGGATGGGAACCACTGGAACGCTGATGGGAATAAGCAGGTATTTAAAAGAGAAAAAACCACAAGTTAAAATTGTTGGTGTGGAACCTATGAAAGGACACGCCATCCAGGGTCTAAAAAACATGGAGGAGGCCATTGTTCCTAAAATCTATCATCCCGAACTCCTTGACGAGAAAATTAATGTGGAGGATGAAGAGGCCTTTGAAATGGCTAGGCTACTGGCCACAAAGGAAGGAATTTTTGTGGGTATGTCCAGCGGTGCAGCTTTAGCCGGGGCCTTGCGGATAGCTGAGAAGATGAATTCAGGCAATATAGTGGTAATTATGCCCGACCGCGGCGACCGCTACCTGAGCACCACCTTGTTCCGTTCCATCTGTGCTAAATGCTCGCCTTAAGGGTCATTGGGATGTATCTTTTTTACTATAAGCTATATACTATGTTAAACCCGGCGGCTGACTGGCAAGGCCGCCTGATTTTTTGAGGAAGGCAAGGAATCAAGGTTATGGATACAGCAAAAGTAGAGACAGGGCGAACCGGCCTGGGTACGTTCCTGGTTCTCTTTGCCACTGTTTGTATGAGCACGGAGGCCATCGCGGCTAAGATTGCCTACGAGGGCGGAGCTACGGTGATGATGGTCCTTACGCTGAGGTACACTCTGGCAGCAGTTGTGTTCTGGCTGTTAATACGGGTGGGCCGCTATGACTACAGGCTTTCCCGGAAGCAGTTACTGTCCGTACTGGCTCTTTCCCTGGGAACCCAAACACTTACCGTACTGGCTTTGTTTGAGGCTTTTCGCTTTATTCCGGCCGGCATGGCCATCCTGTTTCTTTACCTTTACCCCGCTCTCGTTACGATCCTGGCTGTTTTCTTTTTAAAGGAGCCCCTAACCCTGCAAAAAGGGCTGGCGCTGGTAATCACCTTAGCTGGCTGTGTCATTATTCTGGGGCAGCCGGTCGACAACCTGGACCTGCGCGGTGTGTTACTCTCCCTGGCGGCTGCTGTTACCAACTCAGTCTTTTTGATTGGGACTGCCCGGCTGCTGAACAGCATTCAGACGCCGGTTTACAACGCCTATGTTTCCACCGTTGTGGCCCTGGCGACGGGTTTACTGGCCCTGTCCCGGGGTCAGGCGAGCCTGAATTTTAACCTTGACGCCTGGCTGGCCATCATTGCTCTTGGTATTTTTGCCACCGTCCTGGCCATGGCGGCCTTTTTCCGGGGGATCAAGGAAATAGGCGCCTCCCGCGCAGCTATTATCAGCACCTTCGAGCCAGCAGCAACAGCCATTCTTGCTTTTCTTATCCTGGGGGAAGTCCTGACAATCTGGCAGATAGCCGGGGGGATTGTAGTATTAAGCGGCCTCCTGGTACTGAGGATGCCGCAGGGCAGGTTCTCCTGAAAGCCCCGGCACTGGGGGACATGGTTCCGGCGTAGAGTTTTTTGATCAAAGCAAAGCCAGGAGCAGCCAGAGGTGGTGGTGGTGCAGTGAGTCAATGAAAAAAGCATTGAACAGGAGAGCAATCAGGGCTGCCGTAATCCAGAGATTGCCTGTATCCTGGCACTTTCAGGCAATGAAGGATAAAATGCCGGCCCGATCCAACCTGTAGTTTGAAGCCAAGAGCAGCCAGTCTGTATTTCCCAGAGGCACACCTTTCCTGTGGATGCTCCTGTCCAATCTGCGCCAGGGTGTGCCTGGCAATGATCGCTTTTCCGCGTACAGCAGGTTGTTATGTATAAATGCGTTTTATTTATGTATAGATACGTTTTATTAAAGAGAACATAGTACCAAAATACATGGGAGGTTTTTCACGGAAATGTTTTGGTACTGGGAAAGTGTTGTCTACGCTGGAATTATTTGGTTGGCAGTCTTTATTCTAGTTGAGCCGGGGCGTTTAAAAGAGCTTTGGCCGGTGGGCTTTATTTCTTCCGCAGTTTTTTTTACTGTTCATCTCAATTTACTAAGTACTGGATTGTCGAGTTTTCCAAATGGTTTTCTAACAGTATTTGGTGTGCCTTTTTTTCACCTGGTATGGGTCTTTGGCGCAGGGATTTTGTTAATGAATTACATGCAGAGGGATTTTACCAGAAGATTAATGGTCTTAATTATTTTTACATTGCTGGGGTTCTGTTTGGACCTGTTTTCTGTTAGTGTTGGGGGCCATATCCACAGCTCAAGTTTCGATCCTATTAATTCTCTTGGTTTAATTTTTTTCAGATTGATTGTATTTGTTTGGTTCTCAGATGGGTTCTTTGCAGAAAGGATTTATGGAAAGGAAAAAATGATTTATTGATATCCTGTTGATGCTGGTGATGCTTAAAGTTTGTCTCTTTATCCTGCAATACACCGGGTTTCCTACAGTAATTGAGACTGTACAGGAAAGCTATAGCTGGAATAATTATAGATGGAATAATGATAAGATAATCTGTGGTTAAGATGTTTTCATAATAAATAGCTCCGGCAGGATTAACTACCTGCCGGGTTTTATTCAGGCTGTAGGGATAGGATGTATTCTTGCAGGATAAATAAAGGGTAAATAGAAACAGAACAAGGCCAGGATGGCCAATTATCTATAGGTTAATACATATTAATGAAAAAACATAGCAACTGGCAAATATAATGAAATTTATTTCTTGGGATGGGGAATAATTCCATAGGGTATTTGGTTTATAACCAGTTGATCTGTCCGTTTAGTTGCAGGATGTTGTATAATTAGGACATTGCAGGTAATCAATTTCAAAAGGGCAGAATTCAGGATAACAGGAGTGAATATGCTTGAAGGCGCTGGGATTATGTATTGGTGCTTCGAATATAAGTATGGTTTTACTGGAACAGGGGGCGGACAGGCAGATTAGCATCCTCGCTACCAAAACCAGGCCCCACGAGGGTAATCCCCGCAGGACAATCGCCAGCCTTGTGGGCGGGAAACTGCTCAGGGATGTCCATCGCCTTGCGGTAACGGGGAGAAAGCTGCGGAGCAAATTGAACGCTTCTTCCCTTTCCGAGCCGGAAGCTGTTGAGCATGCCTACCGCTACCTGCGCGCTTCCGGAAGCGAAGCCGACATGATTGTCAGCGTTGGTGGGGAAACGTTTATTGCCTATAAACTGGACCATAGGGGCAGGATTAGTGGTATCTATACAGGAAATAAATGCGCATCCGGCACCGGGGAGTTCTTTTTACAGCAGATAAAGAGGATGAATTTAACTGTGGAGGAAGCCGTTTCTACTGCTGATCTGGATAATCCATATAAGGTGGCCGGCAGGTGTTCTGTTTTCTGCAAAAGTGACTGTACCCATGCCCTGAACAAAGGTGCCCCGAAAGAGCGGGTTGTAGCGGGCCTTTGTGAAATGATGGCGGTCAAGGTCAGCGAGCTGTTGAAAAAAACAGAGTACAACAAGGTGATGATAGTGGGCGGGGCTTCGGCCAATAAGCCCATGATCCATTTTTTAAAGAGAGAAATTCCCGACCTGGTTGTTCCGGAACAGGCGAATTGCTTTGAGGCCATGGGAGCCGCCCTGTGGGCTCTGGAGAGGGAAACCCTGCCTGTCCGCAGCCTGGAGGAGCTTTTTAAAGGAGGGGGGAGTGTCTTTACAACCCTGCCTCCCTTGAAAGATTACCTGTCCCGGGTCACCTTCAAGGAAACCGTCCGCCAGGAGCCAAAGGAAGGGGATACCTGTATCCTGGGCCTGGACGTTGGTTCGACGACGACAAAGGCTGTCCTCCTGAGAACCAGCGACAATGCCATTATTGCCAGCTGCTACCTGCGCACCAACGGCGACCCGATCCAGGCTTCCAGGAAATGCTACCGGGAGATTCACCGGCAGTTGGAAGCAAGTAAGGTGAATGTTGAAATCGTAGGGCTGGGGGTTACGGGTTCGGGCAGGCAAATTGCCGGACTCCACGCCCTCACCCCTGCCGTGATCAACGAAATTATAGCCCATGCCACGGCAGCTGTTTATTTTGACCCGGAGGTGGAAACCATCTTTGAAATCGGCGGGCAGGATGCCAAGTATACATACATCACCAGCCGGGTTGCTTCGGATTATGCCATGAATGAAGCCTGCTCCGCAGGAACGGGGTCTTTTTTAGAGGAGGCGGCCAGAGAATCCCTTGACATCGCAACCGAGGAAATCGGGGATATTGCTTTGAAAAGCGCCAGGCCCCTGAACTTCAGCGACCAGTGTGCGGCTTTTATCAGCAGCGACATCAAGACAGCCATTCAGGAGGGGGCCAGTATTGAAGATCTGGCCGCGGGCCTGGTTTACTCAATTTGCATGAATTACAACAACCGGGTCAAAGGAAACAGGGCCGTGGGGCGAAAGGTCTTCATGCAGGGCGGTGTCTGCTATAACAGGGCTGTTCCGGTGGCCATGGCGGCCCTGACCGGAAAGGAAATAATCGTGCCCCCGGAGCCGGGCCTGATGGGCGCCTTCGGCGTGGCCCTGGAGGTTAATAACAGGCTGGCCATGGGCCTGCTGCAGCCGGCTCGCTTTAACCTGGCGGAGCTGGTGGAGCGCGGGGTAGCCTACGGCAAGCCCTTTACCTGCGCGGGAGGCAAAGAGAAATGTGACCGCAGGTGTATAATCAACGTAATTCAAATAAATGGAAAGAGCTATCCCTTCGGGGGGGCCTGCAACAGGTACGTCAACCTGCTTCATAACAGAAAGCAACCCGATACGGTTAAACTGGACCTGGTCCAACTCCGGGAGCGGCTTGTTTACCAGAAATATGGCAGGGAAAGGGGGATCCGGCTGCTGCCGCCCAACGGGAAAAAGGTGGCGGTTAACCGTTCCCTTCTAACCAATACCCTCTTTCCACTCTATTATAATTTCTTTACAGCCCTGGGTTTTGAAGTGCTTTGCAGCGAAGAGATCGATCCCGAGGGCATGGAAAGGAGAGGCGCGGAATTCTGCTATCCGGTGGAGATTGCCCACGGCGCCCTGATGGATTCCATCAACAAGCACCCGGATTATTACTTTCTGCCCCACGTGGGTTCCATGCCCGTAGAAAACGGCATCCCCAACAGCGTGACCTGTCCTTTTGTGCAGGCGGAGCCCTATTACTTGAAAGCAGCCTTCGACGAGCTGAAGGAGGGGGTTGTCTTAAGCCCGGTCCTCGATTTTTCAAAGGGTTACGAAGAGGCGCTGGAAAGCTTTTTGGAACTGGGCAGGACCCTGGGTTTTCCCGCAAGAATCACCAGAAAAGCCTTTAGCCTAGGGGTCCGGGCCCAGATAGATTTCCACCGGGAGTGCCAGGAGATGGGCAGGTTGTTCCTGGAGGAACTGGAACAGGACCCGGCAGGTACGGCCATTGTGCTTTTCGGCAGGCCATACAATGCCTTCACTAAAATAGCGAACATGGGCATTCCCCAGAAATTTGCCACCCGGGGCTACCGCATTATTCCCTACGACTTTTTACCCTTCGGGGCAGAGGAACCGGATGAAACCATGTTCTGGGCCATGGGCCAGATGATCCTGAAGGCTGCCAGGCTTGTGCAGCACCACCCCCAGTTGTTCGCCACTTATATAACGAATTTTAGCTGTGGTCCCGATTCCTTTGTTGTAGGGTTTTTCAGGGATACCATGGGACAGAAGCCTTCCCTGACGCTGGAGCTGGACAGCCATACGGCGGACGCCGGGCTAGACACCAGAATCGAGGCTTTTCTGGATATCATCCAGAGTTTCAGGGAGATTAACAGGTTAAAAACCCCTCTGCCGGTAAAAACATTCAGGCCGGCCAGGGTCGTCATGGAAAAGGATAATACTTGGGTGGAGAGCTCCGCCGGCCGGAGGTATCCACTTAATCACCCGCGGGTCCACGTGTTGATCCCTTCCATGGGGGATTTGGGTTCAAGAATGCTGGCTGCAACTCTGCGCCATCTTGGAATCAAAGCCTCAGCGGTTCCGCCGCCTTCGGCAAAGGAACTTAAAACAGGCAAGGGCTACACCTCCTGTAAGGAGTGCCTGCCCCTGCTTCTTACCGTAGGCAGCCTCTTTAACCACCTGGAGAACAGGGCAAACCCTGAGGAATTGCTGGTCTACTTCATGCCGACGTCCCCGGGGCCCTGCCGTTTCGGCCAGTACAATGTCCTGATCAAAAGACTTATTGAAAAAATGCAGATTGAGGATGTGGCCCAGATCTCCCTGACCTGCGATAACGGTTATGCCGGCCTGGGCACGGATTTTTCGGCGAGGGCCTGGCAGGCGGTGGTCATCTCAGATGTGCTGGATGACATCTACAGCGCGGTTTTAACCATTGCCAGAGACAAAAAAAGAGCCCTTGCCACTTACAAAGATGTATGTGAAGGAATCATCGCCAGTCTGGAGAGGGACAGCTGGAAGGGGATTAAGGAAACCCTGCGCAAAGCTGCCAGGACCCTTAGAAGCATCGAGCGGAAGCAGTCTTTAGAACATACACCCAAGGTCGCCCTGGTGGGCGAAATCTACGTCAGAAGGGATGGGTTTTCCAGACAGTACCTGGTGGAAAGGCTGGCCGAGCATGGGATTATCGTCAACGCTTCGCCCATTGCGGAATGGATTTACTACTGTGACTACCTTCAAAAAACCAAGAACCGTCACCTGCTGACCGGTAAGGACCGGCTGGGGAACTACATTTTGCAGTTTTTCAAGATCTCCTTTGAGCGGACCATTAAAGGGATCCTTTCCCAGTCCGGTTTTTACAAAGCCCACATGGTTGATGTGGAAAGGCTGATAAATAATGCCTCCGGCCTGATCAACCCGAGGCTTACAGTTGAAACAATTTTAACTGCCGGGGCAGCTATCACGGAAATCGTTGATGATGTGGCGGGAGTCATTTCCATCGGCCCCTTTGGTTGCATGCCCAGCAGGATTGCGGAAGCAGTCCTTAATTTCAAGATTAATGAAGCTAAGCTGGAGACCGCGAAGGATAAGAACCTTGTGGCCAGGATCATGGAGGACTATCCAGCACTGCCATTTCTGTCGGTTGAAACTGACGGCAATACCTTTCCCCAGGTCATTGAGGCGAGGCTGGAGGTCTTCTGCATGCAGGTGGAAAGGGTGCACCGGCGGCTCCTGGAGCTAAAAGGCGGTTTCTCCAAGAGGTATCTTAAAGCTATTTCCAGCCTCCTCCGGTAGGAGATAGTTTCTTTAAAACCCAGGCTTAATCTTCCTGTAGCGGCAGTGTGAATGTGGAACCGGCTGGCGCAAACCGGAAGCGGGAACCGAAAAGGGAAGCCAGGCGGGCTATTACGGGCAGCCCGGTGCAGTGATTGGCGGCCAGCAGGCAGAGGTCCAGGCCTTGTAGAAAGGTGAGGGCGGCTTCCTGCTGGGAGGCGGGAGCCGGCCCCAGGTGGGTGCCTCCGATGATAGCGTAAACCTGGCTGACGCCGGTTACTTTCCTGGCGTGTTTGATTATGTTTACCAGGCCGGCGTGGGCGCAGCCAAGGAGGATCACCAGCCCCTCCGGTATTACGCAGTAAAGGCTCAGGTCATCGAGAAGCGGGTCGGGAGAGATCTTCTTACCGTTTTCCTGGCAGTAAAGTTTATTGTCCGGCTTTTCAAAGGGGGTTTCCCGGGGTATTTCACCGCTTACCCAGAGTCCCGGCAATATCTCCCGGGGCTCCCTGGTAAGAACGAAATCAGCCCCGGCGTTTTCCAGTACCTCTCTGCAAAAGGGGACTCCAATGTAACGGTGCTTGTCCGCAGAATAATGGGAGGTAAATAACGCGGGGTGGGCATATACAGGCAGCCTTCCCCGGTGGCGCAGAAAAGCCCTCAGACCCCCTGTGTGGTCGGAGTGGCCGTGGCTCAGGACCAGAGCTTCCACCTGCTTCAGGTCAAGACCCAGGGCAGCCGCGTTTGACAACAGATTGCCCTGCTCCCCTGTATCAAAGAGAATTTTCCTGCCGTCTTTTTCTATATACAGGCACAGGCCCCACTCTCCGACAAGGTTTTCAGGTGTTCCTACGGTGTTTTCACATACTACGGTCACTTTAAGCATGGGCTGTTAACCTCCCTGAATAGTCTTTGAAGCAATGGCCGGTTCGCATCCGGGTAAAAGGGCTGGTATATTGTTTGTTATGCAAAAGGGCGCCGCGGTGTACGCTGGCTCTGGATCCAGAGGGGTTAAATGACTAAGCATCCGGGTTTTAAAGGGTACATTTCCTTCATATTACAATTATTTTGCACTGGTTGCAAGTTATTGGGTTATTAGAGGGGTAAGGAGACTTCTGGTTGAAAAACTGATTGGGGGGATGAAAATGGATGAAATGTTGTTTAAGCGCCTTTTGCTGGCCTGGGAAGATGATGAAAACATTGATGAACTGATTCAGATGGGTTATTTTAAAAAGATAAACGGAAGGATCCTGCAAACAGAATTCTGCCGTGAAGAACTGAACCGTTTTATCAACGCCAAAAAGGCACTGGTATACGAAGCCGTTAAAGAACTGGGGAGTGCGGAAGACATAGGAAGGGTTATGGAAATGGCTGGTATCAAAGATTTTATTACCTTTGTCTTTATTGCCGAGGAACTGGTGGAGGAAGGCAAGTTTGTCAAGGATAGAGAAAAGAACGTAGTCCTTAAGACGGGATCTTAATAGAAAGTTTAAAGGGTTTACCTGTGTGGGGTGAAAAACACTTGAACTGGCAGGAAATAACGCGCAGAATAGAGATGTTCTTGGCCCAAAATTTAGAGGCACATTTGGTGGATTTGCTCCTCTCCCTGGTGGTTCTGGCTGTCACATACATCTTGATTAAAACTCTGAACCGGATCCTGAACAGGATACTGCAGGAAGGTAGCCGGGAGTGGGCAGAAGGGGACGACGCTGCAACGGAACAATCCCTGTTGTCTGACAGCATGATCCGGTCGCTGCGAATTCTGCTTCAAACGCTGCTTCTTTACGGAGGTTATTTCTTTGCAGCCCTTATAATCCTGCATATTTTCAACGTGAATATCATTTCTGCCGACGACTTGAAATCCATCGGTACAAAGCTACTCAAAATAATCGGCGTTATGGTGGGAGCAAAGCTGCTCATCAATTTCGGCCGGATGGCTATCAGACAGTTTTTTGAGAGGCACCGGATTAAGGATCACTTTACAGCGAGTCGCCGGGCAGAAACCCTGGAGAGGCTACTCTGTAGCCTCTTGACCTATGTGGTGTTTTTTGTGGCCGGCGTGACGATTCTTCAGATCTTCAATGTCAACACCGGTGCCATCCTGGCCAGCGCGGGGATCCTGGGTTTAGCTGTGGGCTTCGGCGCCCAGAGCCTTGTTAAAGATGTTATCAGCGGATTCTTTATTATTTTTGAAGACCAGTTCGGCGTTGGTGATTATGTAAATATTGAAGGTGTCGAGGGTACGGTGGAGGAGATCGGCCTGCGAACCTGCAAGGTTCGTCGCTGGACGGGCCAGTTGGAGATCCTGCCCAACGGGAGTATTACCCGGGTAACCAACTACAGCCGGGGGCAAATGCTGGCTCTGGTTATCATTAGGATTGCTTATGAGGAAGACATCGACAGGGCCATCGCTGTTTTGCAGCAGGAGAGTGAGGTTGCCTACAGAGAAATGGAGGCTATTCTTGCTCTACCCAGGGTGGAAGGCGTCGTTGAACTGGCCGATTCCTCCGTCAACATCCGCATCACTGCCCCTGCCCTGCCGGCAAAATACTGGGCTGTGGAGCGCGAGTTGCGCCGCCGTTTCAAAAATGCCCTGGACAGGGCCGGCATCGAGATCCCTTACCCAAGGCGGGTTTTATACCAGCGGGAAAAAGAGCTTAAAACAATTAAGGAACAGCAAAAAGAAGAAAATAAAAAAACGGATAAGCGGGTATCCATGGCGGAGACCGCAGGAACTCCGGAGTGTCAGCAACAAATACTTGAAGAGAAGGGAGGAACCGTCTTATGAAAACTCACACGAAATACCTCTGGTTCAACACATCCAGGCGCCGCGAATACATTAACATAACCGGGGAAGTAGAAAAAGCCTTACAGGAGAGCGGTATCCAGGAAGGGATGGTCCTGGTTTCGGCGATGCACATCACGGCCGGAGTTTACGTGAATGATGATGAGCCAGGCATTATCCAGGACATCGACGAAATGTTGGAGCGGCTGGCTCCCTTCGGCAAAGCGTACCTTCATCACCGGACCGGTGAGGATAATGGGGACGCTCACTTAAAAAGCCTGCTAGTCCACCACCAGGTAATCATACCCGTAACAAAGGGCAGGCTGGATTTCGGCCCCTGGCAGCAGGTTTACTACGCTGAGTTCGATGGCCAGAGGAAAAAAAGAGTTGTAATTAAGGTAATGGGTGAGTAAAGCTTATAGGAGCAACCAGCGGCCGGCTGCTCAACGGTTTCAGATTGATTACAGCTGCGGTTTCCCGTTTTACCTGCGCCGGCAGCCACCGCATTTCAGATTTCAAATAATCAATTTGCCTCAAAAAATATTCAAATAATTGTAGAGGAATGGGACTTTGTTTATTGAATTCTTATGATGCGGGTGCCCCTTTTTTTACACAATTAGACCTATTTCTATTCTCCTCTACTCTGGTGAAATACTTTTAAAAAATGTGGGTACCCATGATTATTATATTTTTAAGGATATAGCATCCGGGTTATTCCCCAGTATACGGGGGAAGGTGAGATTCTAAGGCTTAAAGAAACTAAACACCCAGACTATTGTTCCGGAAGTTCCCTGACCGCATCTTATTTTGCCAAGGGATATGTACCCTTAGATTAATGCTAAAAAAGAAAGGATTGAGGTTTCCAGCCAGGCTGGTCTTTATAAGATAACCCGGAAGTTTTCTAAAGGGCAGGGTTCTCCCGGAATACAGGAAATGAGCCAGTCCTACAATAGTAAATTTTTAAAGGCGGGGTTCCCGTTGACTGAGGAAATTGTTAATACCTTAATAGCACTGATCAAGAGTATGTGTGTGGTCATGGTGGTAGCCTACCTGATGACCCGCTCCAGGTTCTATCAGGAGATTCTAGATAAAAAGATCACTCGTTATAATCTTATAGGCTTAATCATCACCTGTGGTTTGTTTTCCATCTACGGTACTCTGGGCGGCATCAGCATTGCAGGCGCATATGCCAATATCAGAGATCTGGGACCTGCCATCGCCGGGCTGGTGGGAGGGCCCGTGGCCGGTTTTGGTGCGGCCTTGATTGGAGCAACCCATAGGTATACTCTCGGCGGCATTACCGCTTTGCCCTGCGCGGTGTCCACAATAATTGCGGGGCTGGCCGGGGGAGCCATTTATAAGTTGAAAAAAGGTGAATTTATAGGGGTCCGGGGTGCAGTCCTGTTTACCTTCTCATTGGAGGTCCTGCATATGGGCCTGACTTTGCTGCTGGGCCGCCCCTACGACCAGGCTGTAATTGTTGTTAAACAGGTAGCCCTGCCCATGATTTTTACCAATACTTTGGGTATGGCTGTTTTTGCCTTTATCATCGTCAACCTGATTAAAGAAAAAACCACAGAAGCTGAAAAAGAATTAATCGAGGGCGAGCTGAAAGTTGCCCGGGAAATCCAGATGAGCATAGTGCCCAAGATGTTCCCCCCTTTTCCTGATAGATCCGAATTTGATATCTATGCCATTCTGGAGCCAGCCAAGGAAGTGGGCGGGGATTTTTACGATTTTTTCTTCCTGGACGATGACCACCTGTGCCTGACAATCGGCGATGTTTCCGGTAAAGGTGTCCCTGCCTCGCTGTTTATGGCAGTTACCAAGACCCTAATCAAGGCCGAGGCAAGCAGGGCATTTGAACCGGATCTGATCTTAAGCACCGTCAACGATAAACTTTGTTCTGATAACGATTCCGGGATGTTTGTTACGGTTTTTCTGGGTGTTTTAAATGTCCACAGCGGTTTTTTTGACTACTGTAACGGCGGCCACAACTCTCCCTATCTTGTAAGGAGCGGGGGTCATATTGAACCTTTGCCAAAAACTGAGGGTATAGCCCTGGGGGTTATGGAGGGAATCCCCTACAGCAGGAAAACAATCAAACTGGCGGCTGGAGATACCCTGCTCCTCTATACGGATGGTGTGACTGAGGCAGCTGACAAAGAGCATAGATTATTCGGTGAGGGGCTGCTGGAGGAAGTTTTGCGGCAGGCCGGCAGTTATGGACCCAAAAAACTGACCCTTCAACTTTTGGACGAGATAAGGAGATTTGCAAAGGGAGCCGAACAGTCGGATGACATTACAATTTTAACCTTAAAGTATTTTTTGGAAAGCAGGGAAATGTCGATGCAGTTAAAGAACGACCTATCTGAAATAGAATCAATAAACAGACACATTGAAGAGTTCGGAGAAACTAATCAGCTTCCCCCTGATGTTATTTTCAACCTGAACCTGTCCCTTGAGGAGATCTTTGTAAACATCGTCTCTTACGGTTATGAGGATGAAAATGAACATTTCGTAAAAATCAGCATGTCCCTTGTGGATAACGAGCTGGTAGTGAAAGTTGAAGACGACGGGCGCGAGTTCAACCCGTTGGAACTGCCCGAACCGGATCTTGAGCAGAAGCTTGAGGAAAGGCCTATCGGTGGCCTGGGCATTCACCTCGTCCGTAATCTTATGGATGAGCTGGATTACAAGCGAACCCACAACAAGAACATTTTGACCATGAAGAAAAAAATAAATCAAAGGGGCTAGAACCCTGCATAAAGATAATAATTGGAGGAGTTTTAATGCAAATTACTGAAAACAAAAGAGGTAAAGTAACAGTCCTTGAACTGGACGGACGCCTTGATACGGGGACTTCGGCGGAACTGGATAAAAGGCTCATGTCACTTTTGAACAGCGGGGAAAAGTATTTTGTTCTTGATTTAGCCCGGCTGACTTATGTAAGCAGTGCGGGACTCCGGGTACTGCTCATGGGCGCCAAAAAATCAGCTGCTGCCGGAGGAAGAATGGTTCTTGCCAACCTCCAGGATTTGGTCCAGGAAGTATTTGACATTGCCGGATTTACCAAAATATTTTCCATCTATGCTTCCCAGGACGAGGCTATCAATTGTTTTTAGCTCAGTTAACTGGTAAATGGTGGTTTCGAGCAAATTTACATTAAATAACTTAATAACTGCAAGTAAAAAATCGAGTTTAAACCTTTATAAGGCTATTGAATCAGCCATAAAATGAGGAGTCAACCAAAGGACTGATCGTTGTGTTGACTCCTTTATATTGTAATAGCTCAGCAGGGTTTCCTTTAGGAGCCGAGTAGTTCCAGCAGATTTTGAGCCAGGATTTTTTTCAAATCTTTACCCGAAAAGGCGCGTTCAAGCTTGTAGCGCTCATAGGAGGGGTCTCCAAAAGGGTAGTCGCTGCCGAAGAGAATCCGGTTTACGCCGTAATCCCGGGCGAAGTCAATAATCTCTTCCTCCCCCGCCAGGGCAGTGTCCACATATACCGCAGGGTTTTCAAAGAGACCGGCCTCTTTCAGGCGGTAATACCCCCCGTTTAAAGCGCCCATGTGCGGGATGATAATAACCGTGCGCCTGTCAATCTGCCCGGTTAGTTTGAGGGTGTGGTGAAATTCCTCCTCGAGGATAACCGGCAGTTGTTGGCTGCAGACAGTTTCAATAAAGCTTTCGCATTCTTTCGTACCGTACAGGTATTCCGGTTCACCAGGGTGGCGGTGCCACTTTATGCCCCTAAAACAATCCCCTGGTGGGGCAAAGTCATTCCAAACAAACCAGAAGGCAAAAAGCCGCTCGGAAATCAGCGATTCCAGGTAGTGGTGAACCCTCTGCCGGGACTCCCGATAGTACTGATTGTCAATAAATCTCCGGTCGTAGCGGTCATAAATTTCTTCAACCGGAGAAAAAAGAACACCCCCGGCAATTTTCCCCTCTTTCCATAGAGAGCGCAGCGTTGGGAAAGGTAGGGTTAGCCCGCAGTGAGCGTGGGAATCAAGTGCCAGCACCATGGTCAGCCTCCCTGCATCAATCCCGCAATTCAATGCGGCCGGTTGTTTTTACGGGTGCTATAATAGTCTTATCATATTATTTGTCTTTACCTATGTCTATTGAGAGTTTAGTGTTATTGCCCGTCCTGAATACTGTTTAATACTTCTTTTGGAGGTATCTGGATTACCAATCCTCTGGCTAAGTCTTCCTTTTTCATTTTATTGTAATCAATCAATCTATGGTAATATGTCCCGTCTTCATAAAACCTCTCACATATATCCCACCAGGTATCTCCCGGTACTACGGTATAGGTTGTGGATTGAGAATCTGCGCTAATGGAAGGGTTATTCAAATACTCCTCTTCAATTGCCCCGGTCTGTTCGGCAGTTGCAGGATATACGGCACTTTCCTGCTCCAGAAGGAAGGAATGGGCTTCCAGTTGAGCAATCCGTTGTTCGTAAGTTGCAATCCGCTCGCTGAGCTGGGCAGTTTTACGGTCAAGGGAATAATAAAGCCAGCCGAAAACCGAAAACAAAACCAGGTTCAGGATTATGTAGAAAAAAATAATGTAGCCAATGGGGTCAACCGAACTTTTCCGCCCGCTCCGGCGTTGCATGGCAGGCAGGTACTGTGAATCGACCGGCCTCTGACTCATACTCTCAAGTTCATCTTCTGGATTAAACTGAACTGACTTGTTATTATCGTCTTTCATCCTACTCACGCTCCCTGGGGAATTACTATCTGCAAAGTCGTTTTATTTATAAAACTTCGTTAGATACCAGAAATACCCTCTAAAAATAAAAAAAATTGTAATTATTCCGAGTAAAATGTAAATGAAATGAATGATAATTCTGGAAGGAATTGGAGTAGAAATCTCGAAACTATTATACTAAAAATTGTTATAAGAGGTGTCAGGTTTTAATGGGGGATTTGGTTAGTATTGCAAAAAACGATGCAGATATCCTGAATAAAGAGGAGAATAATGAAGCTGCTGGAGCTGGCGCGTCTTATTCCCGGGCTTTGGTTCCTACAGTCGATATCTATACGGCGAGGTTGTTTTTTAATTTTACCCGGAATATTGTTGAAGAAACAGTAGACAGGCGGGTTTCCTTGCTTGAAGAGAAGATTAAGGACAGGGATCAGGAGTTAATGAGAGCTATCCGCAAATTACAGGCCAGGCTGGCGATGCAGCAACAAAACAAAGCTGCAGCGTTGCCGTGGTGGAGGAAGTTATTTAACCGGGGGGTTGAAAAAAGGGAGAAGTGATTTCCATGTAATTATGCTATAGCTTCCACTGGATCTTGTTGCATTAAAAAAAAAGAGCACTCCGGTAGGCGCTCCTTCAGGTGGATGAATCGTTCCTACAACACCGGATTCAAATAAGATATACCCCCACACACACAACACATGCAAGAGCCAGTTTTAATGAAACGGCCCGGCAATTGACCGTTTCCCGGCTCAATTACAGTATTCTATTTTTCCCTTGAAAATCCTTCCCGTAGCTGTGTTTTTTGTATATTTCATGAAAAGAGGCGGGCTCTAACTTTAAAATCTTTTCATTTAATTATCTTTACAACCTGGAATAAGACGACGCCAGAGGTAAACCGGGTTGAGCTGAAATTTCCTTGCTCTCAGGCAGGGCGCCAGCCGTTGATTTCAACTTGTCCAGTATTACTGTTCACTGTGTCTGAAAAGTCCAGTGAATGCGTTCCGGGGCAACAATATGGGATAGTAAAGGCTGCTTTATTTCAGCCCGCCTTCCAGGAAGTCTATAGTTCCTTCAAAGGAAGGCGGCTTTTTTTTATATCATTTTATTAAGGAAGGGAATTTTAAATTTACATCAAAATTTGTTATGGTTGCGAGAAATTGGCCTTCAATATTTAACGCGTTTAAGGAAAACATGTAGATAGCCTCAAGCTTACTTTCTAACACCGGGGTGTGTAACTTTCATGAAAAACAAAAGGCCTTTATTCCTCCAGGATCTTAAAAAAAACCGCGTGCAAATCACACCGGTCCAATTAATAGTCCTCGGGTATCTTACCTTTGCTGTTCTCGGAACACTCTTGCTGTGCCTGCCTTTCTCCCTTCGCCCGGGGGTCCGGATAAGTTTCATTGACGCCCTCTTTACTGCAACCAGCGCCATCAGTGTAACCGGCCTTACCGTGGTCAACACCCCCGAAACCTTTAGTATTGTGGGCAAAATTATCCTGGTTTTTTTATTTCAAATCGGGGGCCTCGGCATAATGACCCTGGGTACCCTGGTTTATGTCCTGATGGGCAGCCAGGTGAGCCTGCGGGAAAGGCTATTGATCAAGGCGGACCAGAACCAGACGGAACTTCAGGGGATGGTTATGCTGATGCTGTTCATTTTCAAAGTGGCCATTGCTTTTGAAATTCTTGGCGCCCTGGTCCTGACCCTTCATTTTTGGCAGGGCTACCGGATCCCTCTGGCTGAGGCCCTGGGCCTGGGCGTTTTTCATGGTATCTCGGGATTTACCAATGCGGGTTTTGATTTGTTTGGAGACAGCCTGCGGGGCTTCGGGCAGGACTATCTGGTCCAGGGCGTGCTCGGTATTTTGCTCCTGACTGGTGCCATTGGTTTTCCGGTGATTATGGAGCTTTACTCTTACCTGGTTTCCCGGCGCAGAGGAGGAAAGTATAAGTTTTCCCTGTATACAAAACTCACTACCATTACTTTTGCTCTTTTACTCGCAGCGGGCTTTTTCGCGGTGCTTTTGACTGAAGCGACTGCTTCCCTGGCGGGACTTCCCTGGCACCAGAAGATTTCTGTTGCTTTTTTTCAGTCTCTGACTGCTCGCAGCTGCGGCTTCAGCACGGTGGACGTCAGTGTTTTCCAGGGCACGACCCTTTTATTTCTTTGCCTTTTGATGTTTATTGGGGCCTCTCCCAGCAGTTGCGGGGGCGGGATCCGGACCACCACCTTTGCCGTACTGGTCTTAAGCGTAGTAGGTGCTTTACGGAACAGGACACAAATCAAAGTGTTCCGACGGGAGCTTTATCAGGAGGATGTGATGAGGGCCTTCATTGTGTTTTTTGTAGCCGCCATGCTGGTATCCGGGGCTGTTATCCTGCTGCAGGCAAGGGAACCTTATCAGTTGACGGAGATTCTTTTTGAAGTCTGTTCTGCTTTCGGAACCACCGGACTTTCCATGGGAATTACGGAAAAACTAAGTGTTTTTGGCAAAACTGTGCTTATCTTTCTCATGTTTACCGGGCGCATCGGAATTGTTTCCCTGTTATTGCTGTTTCAACAGCGACGCCCTCCTGACAGCTACCATTATGTCAAAGAGCATATTATCATCGGTCAATGATTGGCAATGGAGAGTATTAAAAGGTCTGATTGGGGGTAATGTTTGACCTCTTTTATCAGGCTCGGATTATGACCTGCGGAAGTTGAAAAACTAATCAGGAGAAAGGGGGACAGGTTTATGTTTAAGGGGAAAGGGCTGCGTAAAGGAGTTGTCATAATACTGGTTTCTATGGCTGTTTTAGGCCTGGCAGTTCCGGTGGGAGCTTTAGAAACAATGAGCGGGGAAAGCATCGTGGTACCGGAAGGAATCGTCCAGGGGCCGCTTTTCGCAACCGGAAATGATGTTGTTGTGAACGGGGATGTGGAAGGGGATGTATTTGCTGCCGGCCAGACTGTTATGGTTAACGGCAGGATTAATGGGGACCTCCTGGCTGCTGCCAGGACAGTTCGGCTGAACGGGCAAGTCAGCGGAAATGTCCGTTGTGCTGCGCAGGATGTAGAAATTAATGGAAATGTGGGGATGAGCTTGACGGCTGCCGGCGATCAAATCAGACTGTTGGAAGGTTCCAGGGTGGGTCAGGATGCTCTGGTTTTCGGCAGGTATATGACGCTTTCAGGTGAGGTGGGGCGGCAATACCTTGGTTCTGGAGAAAACATCAGGATAAACGGCCAGGTAGGCGGTGACATACACCTGTGGGGTGTAAAAGAGCTCAATTTAGGCCCTCTGGCGGCAATCGGCGGGAGCCTCTCCTACCGTTCCCCGGCGCAGGCCGAAGTCGCGCCGGGAGCAAGGGTTTCAGGTACAACAAATTGGGAGCGCCTGGAGCAGGAAGTCAAAAAGACTACGCCAATCCAACAATATGACTGGGCAGGTGCTTTAGCCTGGTTTGCCGCAGGCATCCTGGTCTGGGGTGTCCTCTCCCTGCTTTTCCCGGGTATCTGGAACCATCTTAGCAGTACTATTCAGCATTCACCGGGGCCGGTCCTGGGTTGGGGGTTGCTTTTGCTGCTGGTAACCCCGCTGGCTGTACTGCTCCTGCTTGTAACGGTTATCGGAATCCCGCTCTCCCTGACTCTGTTAGCGGCCTATGCAGCTCTGCTTTATGCTGCAAAAATTATCATCGGGGATGCCATCGGCCGTTTTCTGGCCAGACGCTTTGGCTGGGAAGGGAGAATCCATTCCGTCTTTCCGTTTCTGATTGGCTATGCCGGGCTGGTGCTTTTAATCAGTATTCCGGTTGTCGGGACAATCCTCAGTATTGTTATATTTTCTATGGCCATCGGATCGGTTTTCCTGGCAATTTACCGCTGGCGGCAACAGCCGTTGCCCGCAGCTATTGAATAAACCAATTGCTAAAGGAGGAACTGGCTGGATTCTGTTTCTAAAATTCCGGGCTGGAAATAGAATAAAAACCAGCGCAACCCGGCTAGTACTATCGCCGTGCCTTGTTTCCTTAACAGGTTTAAACAGATCATGTATAATTATAAAGAAATATTAAATGCTTCGGGAATTGTTGCTTTCCACAAATCCGTCATGCTGGAATTTCTATATTCTTCTCAGTGCACGACTCCTTTTTTACGACACCTTTTTATGACAGCTTCATCAGAATCTTTTATTTAGCTTAACCCTTTTCTATCGAATTAAAAGGTTATAAAGGGAAGTGAACAGCAGTGAGTATACCTTATCAGGACTACTATGAAATCCTGGGTGTCGATAGGAATGCCACTGATAAAGAAATCAAGTCTGCTTACCGGAAGCTGGCCCGCAAGTGGCATCCAGACCTTTATTCCGGCAAAGACAAGGAAAAGGCAGAAGAAAAAATAAAGCAGATTAACGAGGCTTACGAAGTCCTGAGCGATAAAGAAAAGAGAGAGAAATATGACCGCTTGGGTGCCAACTGGCGTATGGGTGAAGATTTTTACCCGCCGCCGGATATGGAGGATTTTCAATTCTTTACCGGGACGGGCACAACAGGTTTTAGTGATTTTTTTGAAGCTATTTTTGGCAGCGGTTTTGGCCGCAGGGCCCGTGCATCCCGCCCGCGTGGTGCGGTGCGGGGACAGGATGTGGAATATGAACTGGAATTGACCCTGGAAGAAGCTTACAGGGGTGGCGAAAAGACTTTACAGGTGTCAAGCAATGAAGTGTGTCATGCCTGTGCCGGTACCGGGTTTGATGGGAGGTCCTTTTGCCCGCGCTGCGGCGGGACCGGTGTTACCCCCAGTAGGAAGACCCTGGCCGTAAAGATTCCGGCGGGTGTAACTGATGGCAGCAAAATCCGCCTGAAAGGACAGGGCGGGGAAGGACTTGACGGGGGTGAGCGGGGTGACCTGTATTTAAAGGTGCGCATACTCCCTCACAGTATTTACAAGATCCTGGGCAGTGATTTGGAAGTTGAAATTACCCTGCGACCTGAACAGGCAGTTCTGGGAGACCGGGTAACAGTGCCGACACTGGACGGTCCGGTAATAATGAAGGTTCCGGCAGGGACCAGGGCCGGCAGGCGCCTGCGCTTGAAAGGGAAGGGCTTGCCTTACCGGGGTGGTCGCGGTGATCAATACGTGCTGATTAAAATTGATATACCAGAGCATATTACAGCAGAAGAAGAGCAGCTATACAGACGGTTGGCGGAAATCAAGAAAGGGGTGTGAGGGTGTTGGAAAAAAAATATTATATTCAAATCTATCGCCATACCCTTCCCACCGCTGAGGACAGCGAATGGGTGGATTTAGAAAGCCTGGGGATTCACCCGGATATTGTGCAACAGCTGGTCGAATGGGGCATCGTGGAAACACGGGGCGGTTATGTCCATTTCCGCCAGGCAGTTCGCTTGCAGAAATTGATGCGTCTGCGCCGCAAACTCGGGGTTAACCTGCCTGGAGCGGCAATCATTGTTGATTTACTCGAGCGGATCGAAAAACTGCAGGATGAAATAGACCGGCTAAAAAAACGCTAGATGTAGCCCTGTAGATACAGGCCTGTAATGTTGATGCAAAAATCAAAAGCTTAAACCTTAAACATAAAACCTGCTGGTTTTTCATATGTTTTTTGCAGGAGGCTTGTTGATGAAGTATATGGTTCCACTGGAAGAAGCACAACAACTCTTATTACAACATGTAAAACCCTTGGAGCCGGTGGAACTGGATCTACTACAGGCGCTTGGGATGGTACTTGCTGTAGATGTCCCGGCACCGGAACCGGTCCCTCCGTTTACACGCTCCCGCCTGGACGGGTTTGCACTCAAATCCTGTGACACTGACGGGCCCTCTCCTGCAAAACCTGTCAACCTGCATGTAACCCAGTCGCTCAGGGCCGGGCAGCTTGCTTCAGCCGGGGTGGAGCCGGGGACAGCCACGGCTATTGTTACAGGGGCCCCTGTGCCGCCGGGTGCGGACTGTGTGGTCCCCTTCGAAGTAGTTCGCCAGGAAGGGGAGTTTATTGTCCTTACTGCACCACTAAAGCCTGGCCATGGCATTGCACCTGCCGGCGGGGACGTTGCTGCCGGGGATTGTGTTTTGGGTAAGGGTACGGTAATCAACGCGCCGGCAGCAGGGGTACTGGCGGCGCTGGGCTGCAGCCGGGTGAAGGTGCACCGGAAGCCCCGGGTTGCCGTCTTCACAACGGGTGACGAACTCCAGCCCCTTGGACAGCCTCTGGAAAACGGGAAAATATACAACAGTAATCTCTATACTATGGCTGCCATGGTATCGGAAGCCGGCGGGGAGGCAGTCCTGCTTGAATCTGTACCTGACGAGGAAGATCTTATTTGCAGGCAATACAATTATGGGCTGTCAGTTGCCGACCTTGTATTGTCCACCGGCGGGGCGGCTGCGGGTGAACGGGATCTGGCTTCTGCAGCAATGCAGCGTTGCGGCGCCAGGCTGCTTTTCCGGCACATGGAGGTCACACCCGGAAAATACACTGTTTGCGGCGTAAAAAACGGCCGCCTCTTGTTAGGATTTTCAGGAAAACCTGCTTCCGCCGTTGCTGCCTTCTTCCTGCTGGTAAGGCCTGTGCTGCGGTGTATGGGCGGGTACAGGGAGCTCTTTTTACCCAGGTGCGAAGCGACCCTGGTGGAGGAGATCCAGGGGGGATTGGCTTTCCGGAGTTTGGTCCGGGCTGAGGTTCAGTGGCAGGATGGATGTCTGGTGCGGCCTGCTCCAAAGGGCCCCGGCAGCCTTCTTACACTTATGACGGGAAATGCATTCATTGACCTCCCTGCCGGTTGCGGCCCCCTGACTCCAGGCGATAAGGTACAGGTGATTCTACTATAATTACATAATACACCCCACAAGGTCACCTGGTACAATGCAAGTAATGCTTGCTTTCGGAATAATGCTTTCGACCTGCCCTGGATAGGATTGCCTTAATTACAGACCGGGCCTCGACGCTGGTGCGGGCTAGCCAGCCCGGCATCGAGGCCCGGTCTAATACTGTTTAGCCAAAGGCATGAGAAGCTCCACCCGGTTCACCGGGCGGGCTTTGAGGTTGATACCTCCGCACTGGACAATTGGGGATTGAGGTTGTTTGCCATCGCCCCGGTAATTCCCGCAGGGTTCGTTCAAAATGCTCGGGATTTATTACCAGGATTACAGTGCTGGAAAAAATCCTTTTCATACTCGGCAATAAATTCTTCACGGTTCATATAGAAGTAGAGTTTCAGCCAGGTCAAAAAGAACAGCCTGAAACAATAGATTAATTCTCAGGATTTTTAAACCAGGCTTTGGTCATACGCTTTAGTAATTTGGACACCAGAGTTCATAGTAGCTCTGGGGGTGGTCACAGGCAGGGCAAACTTCCGGCGCTGCTGTCCCATGGTGGATATAACCGCAGTTAGAGCATCTCCAGTATACCTCTTCTTCGCGCTTGAAAACCTGTCCTTTTTGAATATTTTCTAAAAGTTTCAGGTAACGCTCTTCATGGCTCTTTTCCGCTACAGCTATAGCCCTTAGTACGGCAGCTATTTGGGGAAATCCTTCCTCTTCAGCTACTTTAGCATACTCCGGGTACATTGTGGTGTGTTCAAAATTTTCCCCGCTGGCAGCTGCCTTCAAGTTTTCTTCCGTGTTACCGATTATACCTGCGGGGAAGGCGGCGGTGATTTCTACTTCTCCACCTTCCAGAAACTTAAACAGGCGCTTGGCGTGTTCCTTTTCGTTATTTGCCGTATCCAGGAAGATTGCTGAAATTTGTTCGTAACCTTCCTTTCTAGCCTGGGATGCATAAAAAGTATAGCGGTTCCTGGCCTGGGATTCGCCGGCGAAAGCCGTCAGTAAATTGCGTTCTGTACGCGTTCCTTTAAGACTCACGTTAAAAAACCCTCCTTTTAAATTTGAATTGATTTATCTTAAGGCTGTTCTTTTATTTTGAGCGGTCCAGTTAACTTAGTTTTACCCTCATGGAGATAATACTATGATAGTTTTAAGAATTCCTTGCTGAATGATTAAAAATTCCTTAAAGTCTTAAAGTATGATCGATGTAATGAGTGTTCTTGAGAGGGATCTCTTGCTAAGGTTAAAAGAATTGTCCTGGTAACTCAAGATTAACAAGGAGAATTGTTATGGAAGACTTAAAGCTGTACAAAGCTGTATACATCGTAGAGTGTCCGAACTATGAAACGGATGTTGTGCAAAAAGCAGTGGAGCGCCTGGTCAGCCTTATGGGTGGTTGGGACAAGTTTGTCCGCCCTGGTGAAAAGATTTTACTGAAACCAAACTTGCTGATGAAAAAGTCGCCGGAAGAAGCCGTCACAACACATCCTGCGGTGGCCGGGGCGGTTGCCCGGGGCATCCGGGGAGCAGGAGGTCATGTTGTTATTGGGGATAGCCCTGGTGGACCCCTGAACGCGCTGCTGCTGCAACGGGTTTATAAGGGTTGCGGGATGGTGGAAGCTGCGGCCAGCAGCGGCGCAGAGCTGAACTACAATACCAGGGAAGCGGTGCTGAAGGTACCTCCAGGCGGTCTTCTTGCGTCGGTTACGGTTATGGAAGCAGTTACAGATGTTGCAGGCATAGTTTCCGTGAGCAAGCTTAAAACCCACAGCCTGACCCGCTTAACTGGGGCTGTCAAGAATTTGTTCGGTCTGGTTCCAGGCCTGAAAAAGGCTGAGTATCACGTCAGCATGCCCGGGATTAAGGAGTTTTCGGCAATGCTGGTGGACGTTGCCCGGGCAGCGGCGCCCAGAATGCACTTGATGGACGCGGTGGTGGGGATGGAGGGCGAGGGGCCTTCCGCCGGGGAAAAGGCCCAAATAGGTTTAATCCTGGGAAGTCCCTGCCCCTTTGCTTTAGACCTTGTAGCTGCCTCCCTGGTGGGTATTGAGGCCGGGGAAGTGCCAACTATTGTAGAAGCGGTTAGGCGGGGTTATATTACAGCAAATGTGAAGGATATCCCCTTGGTTGGAGACCCGGTTTCCCTGCCCAGGGTACGTTTCAGACTGCCGCCCAGAGCTTTCGACATGGACCTTCTAAAGGCAAATGCAGGCAGATTCATCCCTGGCTGGCTGCTGCGGGCGATTAACAACCGCCTGCGGCCGAGCCCCGCATTTTCTCCTGAAACTTGTCTTGGTTGCGGGGAATGTTCCCGGGTCTGTCCGGCCTGTGCCATCCGGATAGAAAATAACATGCCCTGGGTTGACCTGGAAAAGTGCATTCGCTGCTTTTGTTGCCAGGAATTATGCCCGCAAAAAGCTGTGCGGATCAAACGACCCTGGTTGGGCAGGCTCCTGTTTCAATAATGGTCAAAATAAATGAGGCGGACAGCAATTCCCGCCCCTGGCCGGCCTGTATTTTTTAAAACTATTGCTTCACCTTCCGGGGAGTGCCTGTTCTTTCAGAGTGTTTCCTCTTCCACCTCATCCTTTATCACAAAATCGGATAAATAGCCCAGCACTGATAATCCAAAAATTAGTATTATAAAGCTGTAAGCGAGGTTCCAATTGGGGTAAATGACCGCGCCGGTATGATACATGATCGCTTCTACCGCCAGGAACAAAGCAGAGGCAAGTATTGTATAGGCGACTCGCAGCTCCCGGCGACGGGGCAACCAGTTCAGGTAAAGTATTGAACTGGCGTAAGTCTGGAAGATATGCAGGACTGGAATCCCGCCCAGGTAAAGAATTCCCCTGGGATAGGCGTAGAAATTATATCCTGTTCCGAGTAAATCGACTAACAGCATGATCCCCACACCGATGAATCCGCACATCCATATTTTGTAGAACCTTTTTCCCACAAAAACAAATATAGCGGCAAAGGCAATTAACATGTATATCAAGTACTCCACCCTGTCATTCTCCTTACCTGAAGATTATCTCATAGATACAGTTTTATTATGTGCTGAAATAGCGGCTCCCAAGCTCTTCGCAGTGTAGATAAATACAGAAGTGATTGGGTATTTTTATTTGGATTTTTTTAAGGTGGCTGGTTTCTTTGTTGTATGGGGTTGACAATATGTTGAAAATATACGGAAGTTTTATAACGGTGATTGTTCTTTTTAAAAAAGTTGCCCGGCGACGGGGATGAAGGTACAATATAAACAGTTAATTAAATTGACATTTAAGGGTGTATTTTGTCGACGGTGTTTCGGGTAAACGCCTGTTTATGATTGCACTAATCTTAAATAAAGAAAGGAGCTTTAACATGGAGCGGCAGAAAGCCAAAAGTGATCCAGGAACCGGGGAACTGCAGCGCTGTCAGGACTTGTCCCAGGAGCCGGGACAAAAGGAGCCGGAGGAACCCGCGGTTCTGGATGAAGTAATCATTGAAACCCTGGCCATAGACGGTATCTGCGGAGTTTACTAGGTTGGAGGTAAAGCCGAATTGGGAAAACTTGACGGAAAGGTTGCCTTTATCACTGGTGCTGCCAGGGGGCAGGGCCGGGCAATAGCGCTGGCCATGGCCGCCGAGGGTGCAAATATTGCCTGCTTTGATATATGCAAGAATTTGAGCTACCCCAACTATGATTTAGCGAGTATGGAAGATATGGAGAAGACGGTTGCGGAAATAGAGGCTCTGGGGCGGGAAGCCCTGGCTTTTTACGGAGATGTCCGGAGTTTTGAAGAAGTCAAGGCTGCGGTGGAAGAAACCATAGAGACTTTGGGCAGTATTGACATCTTGGTTAATAACGCGGGCATCGCCGGCATTGCGCCTTCCCATGAACTGACGGAGGAAGAGTGGGACACCATGCTGGACATAAACCTGAAAGGGGTCTGGCACTGCTGCAAGGCTGTTATCCCGCACATGATTCAGAAGCAGGGCGGCCGGATTATCAGCACCTCTTCCGTGAACGGGGTCAAGGGTCTGCCCTATTCCCTCCATTATAGCTGCGCCAAATGGGGTGTGGTGGGGCTAACCAAGACCCTGGCCCAGGAACTCGCTCCCTATAACATTATTGTTAACTGTATCAGCCCGGGAACCTGTGATACCTACATGGTGGCCGGGCTTGCCCAGGAAGTCGGGCTGGAATACGCAGAAGCTGTGAGGCAGTTCTCCTCGGGCCACCTTATAGCCGGTTTGGTCCCGCCCGAGGCCGTAGCAGCGGCAGCCCTCTGGCTGGCTTCGGAAGACTCCAGGTTTGTCACAGGTCATAACCTCATGGTTGATGCCGGCTGGTCATGCACCTAAACCCCAAATCAGCAGCTTTAGGAACATGCGAGGTTTACACACCTTAGGCTTAATAATGAGTAAGCCATAAAAATAACAGGTCTAAAACGCCCGTTTTGTCCTTGGACAGGCAAAACGGGTTTTGCTATTAAAAGAGTTTTAAAAGGCCAGGGGAACTCTAAAGAGATTACCAAAATGATACTTTAGCTCCAATTAAAGGGGTTTTAGATGCCGGTGTTGAACAAACAGGTAAAAGTTTTTAGAAACCCAATAGCTTTATGACTTAGTTTCCCTGTACCCGGTTTTACCGATTCTACCCAGCATCCATAACACTTCCCTTGTTACACCTAAAAGAACAAGGAGCGTGCCTGAAATGTAGGCCAGGTCTGCCAGATTGAAAATGAGGTCATAGTTGGGAGTAAAGAAACCGATATAGTCCACCACAGAACCCTGAAAAATCCAGGATATGCTGTTGCTGAAGGCGCCACCTGCAACAAGGCCCACTCCCATGAGGAGATCAGAGTTCTTTGAGGACGAACAATATTTTAAGATGATATAAAGGCAGCCTGCGAGGAGCAGAAGTAATAAAATGCGCATGGGCGTATTGATAATGTTATAGTCATTTAACGCCGGATAGAAACATATGGCGTAACTGTATATGTCCTTCGCCTGCATTAGCTCTGAGATGGCAATGCCCTGGAAGATTTTATCGGCAAGGACCACACCTCCTGCCGTCCAGAGGGGAAAAGATCTTTTCATTACAGCCCTCCTCTTGAATTAATTACCTTTCTTTATATAACTATACAATAATTACCAATTCATGTAAATATTATATCTTCCTGATCAGCTTATCTGGCTATCTCACCAATACCGCCGGTTAATCTTAATAACTGGGAAAATGAAGATATGTGACAGCAATGGGTTTGAAGCTTGAGAAGATCCTGGTTAGTTTCATGATTCACCGGCACCCCTTTTATTAATATTTGTGGTTACTAGGCATTGCCAAGCGTTCACGTAAATGCTATGATTTTTACACCTGGTAAACCAAAATAGTAGCAATAGTTTACCTATCATTTACCAACTGATTAACTTGTTTAACAGGAGGGTAAGGATGAAAAAGAAGTTTATGCTTATCGTGCTGGTCGTTCTTCTTGGGGCCGGCGCTTACTGGGGATATCTCCGGTACTGGGAAGAACCGGCGCAGGGCCTGGAAGCCAGCGGAACCATTGAGGCTACCCAGGTGCAGTTGACGGCAAAGCTGCCGGGTACTCTGCAGAATTTCACAATTAAAGCGGGGGATCCGGTTAAGAAGGGTCAGCTTGTTGCTACGCTGGAGCGCAATGACTTAGTAGCCCAGAGGGAGAGGGACGCTCTTGCTGTAATGATGGCCCGGGCAAAACTGGACGAGCTTCTATCCGGCGCTCGCCAGCAGGAAATCCGGGAAATAGAAATTACCGTCACCATGGCCCAGCTCCAGCTCGAGCAGGCAGCCAGGGACTACGAAAGGGCTGTAGCCCTCTATGAAGCAAAGGCAATTTCCCAGGCGGACCTGGAAAAAGCGGATTATGCCTACAAGCAGGCTCAGAATCAGCTTGAGTCCTCCCAGACGAGGCTCAATCTCCTGCAATCCGGCAGCAGGCCGGAACATATTGAGGCTGCCAGGGCCGAGCTGGAGCGGAATAGCGCCGTCTTGAAAGCAACGGAGGCGCTGCTGGCCGATACCCGGATTATTAGCCCCATAGACGGCGTGGTGCTTACCAAGAATTTTGAGGAGGGTGAATATATTCTGGCCGGGTCCGCAGTGGCCACCATTGCCAATTTGGATGAAATGTGGATTAAAGTTTATATACCCACCGATGACTTGCCTGTAGTTAAACTGGGTCAGAGGGTAACTTTTACAGTCAGCGGGAGCCCGGTTGAATATGAAGGTTTCGTGGAAGAGATTGCCACCCAGGGGGAGTATACGCCAAGGATGATCCAGACGAAAAAAGAGCGAACCAATGTTGTTTATGCTGTAAAGATCAGAATTAACGACGATAGTGGTGTTTTAAAACCCGGTATGCCGGCGGACGTCTTATTCCCCTCTACGGTGTCTGATTCCTAACAGTATATTTAACCTTTACGAATCAGGGACAGGTGTTCCTAAGGGCGCAATTTAAGTAGTGACTTCCAGCTTGGAAAAAGCATCCTGCATAACAATTCCCTTTTTAATCTTGTAAAGGGGTGACCGGATGATTGAAACTGATTCCTTGACTAAGGTCTTCGGCAAACTGACGGCTGTTGACCGGGTTTCAATTAAAATAAATAAGGGTGACATTTTTGGCCTGGTGGGGCCGGACGGGGCCGGCAAAACAACCCTGATCCGGATGCTCTGCGGCATTATCACCCCCACCGGCGGAAACATCAGGTACTTAAACACAACTGGAAAAAAGGGCCCGGGTGGCGCTACCCGGAGCTTCGGCTACATGCCTCAGAAGTTCAGCCTGTACGGTGACCTTACAGTTATGGAAAACATTTATTTTTTTGGTTCTCTATATAGCCTTAAGCGGTCCGTAATCAACCAGCGGGCCGACGAAATACTGGAGCTGACCAAACTAATTAAATTTAAGAAAAGGTTTGCCGACGAACTGTCCGGGGGAATGAAGCAAAAGCTTGCTTTAACCTGCGCACTCATAGCCAGGCCGGAGATGCTGTTTCTTGATGAACCCACCATCGGGGTGGACCCGGAGTCCCGGAAGGAATTCTGGAAAACCATTTACCAGCTGAACAGGGAGGGAATAACCATCCTGGTTTCCACTCCGTATATGGATGAGGCCGAACTGTGCAAGGTTGTTGCCTTTATGGACAGGGGAAAGGTCGTGGCTGTGGACACACCGTCCGGCTTAAAAAAGAGCTTTCCCTTTAAAATCTTGGAAATAAAGGCAAATACCCCTTTCCTGGACTTTCTCAGGGGCCTGGAAGAAGTAAAAGACGTCTATTTTTTTGGGGACCGTTTTCATGTGGTTGTTTCCAATGTAGAGCAGGCCAGAGCTGCTATTGTTAAAGAGATTGCAGGTAGGGGGATAAACCTCGTCCAGATAAAAGAAATACCGCCTTCCATCGAGGATGTTTTCGTCTCCCTGGCGGGAAAAGAGGTGGTTTAAGTGGAATACGTCGTTACCACCCGGGATCTTACCAGGAATTTCGGTTCTTTCACCGCTGTTAATAAACTCAATATCCGGATCAAGCGAGGGGAAATATTCGGCTTCCTGGGTCCCAACGGCTCCGGGAAAACTACGACCATTCGCATGCTCTGCGGTATCCTCGCGCCCACATCGGGTTCCGGCACCGTACTGGGTTACGACTTAACCCGGGAAGCTGAAAAAATTAAACAGAACATAGGCTATATGTCCCAGAAGTTCAGCCTGTATGACGACCTTACAGTCTTTGAGAACCTGGATTTCTATGCGGGTATGTACAGCATTCCCTACCGCGAGCGAAAAAAACGGATAGCCGAAATGCTGGAACTGTCTCTCCTGGAGGGGAAAGAGAACGAACTTGTGGCCAACCTGAGCGGAGGTTTTAAACAGAGGTTGGCCATGGGTTGCGCCCTTATTTCCAGGCCGTCCATCCTGTTTCTGGACGAACCCACCAGCGGGATTAGCCCCGTCAGCAGGCGCATGTTTTTCGAGATCATTCAGAGACTGGCCAACGATGGTGTCACGGTGATGGTCACCACCCACTTTATGGATGAGGCGGAACGGTGCTACAATATCGCCTTCATCTCCGAGGGGACGCTTATTGCTAGCGACACGCCCGACAACTTGAAAAATAACGTGATCAAGGGTTGTCTGGTGGAGGTCGACCTGCCGGACGCCCTGCACAGGACAGGGGAGATTGAAAAACTCCCCTACGTTAAGGAGTGCTCTGTTCATGGTCCCCTCCTGCATGTTCTGCTGGAATCGGAAAAGGACCTGGAGCTGTTCGAGCAATATACGGGAACCAAGGCGGCAATCATCAGTCCCTCCCTGGAGGATGTGTTTATTCACCTGGCCGGAAAGGCCAAGAGGCAGGTGTCCTAGGTGAGCAGGATCCTGGCTATTTTAAAAAAAGAATGCCTGCAAATGATGCGGGACAGGTTGACCCTGAGCATGGTTTTCATGCTGCCCCTGGTGCAGCTGCTATTATTCGGCTTTGCCATTCAAACCGAGGTAAAACACATCCCGACCGCTGTTTTTGACCAGTCCCTGTCCCCTGAAAGCAGGGACTTGCTGGACTCCTTTACAGCTTCTGGTTATTTTGATCTCACCTATACGGCCAAAGGATATAGTGAGGTAACAGAACTCATAGACAGCGGAAAAGCGAAAGTGGGAATTATTCTTCCGCCGGATTTCCACCTGAACCTGAGAAGGGGCGAATCGGCTTCAGTTCAGGTGCTGGTGGACGCAAGCGACAATATGGTGGCCAATTCGGCCATAGCCATTGCCAATTCCATCGGGCTTTTGAAATCACAAAAGATTTTGATCCAGAAAGCCCATATCCAGCAATTGCCCTACGATATCAGGGTGCGGCCCTGGTACAATCCGGATGGCATTACGGCGTTTTTCATGGTGCCGGCTATTCTGGGGATTATTGTTACCATGACCATGGTGATGATGACATCCATGGGCATTGTCCGGGAGCGCGAAAGGGGCACCCTGGAGCAGTTGCTGGTTACACCCGTCCGGTCCTATGAACTAATGATCGGTAAGGTTGTTCCATATATTGCCCTGGGCTACATTCAGATTACCGTGGCCCTTCTGGTAGGATCCATTGTCTTCGATGTGCCTGTAAGGGGCAGCTTGCTGGAACTTTATTTGTTGACCCTGTTTTTCATTACCGCCTCGCTGGGTTTCGGCATATTCATTTCAAACATCGCCAGGACCCAGATGCAGGCTTTTCAGATGTCATTTTTCGTTATGCTGCCCAGCATCATGCTGTCGGGCTTTCTCTTTCCCCGGGAAGCTATGCCCCTGATTATCCAGTACATCGGCAACTTACTCCCGCTGACTTATTATCTGGTTATCATCAGAGGTATAGTTCTGAAGGGAATAGGATTTTCTTATCTTTTCCCCCAGGTGGTGGCCCTGTTTGTCTTTTCAGTTGTCGTAATGGCCTTGAGCATCATCAAATTTAAAAAGAGAATTGCTTAGATCTAACTTGAGTAGGGCGGCTTTTTGCCTGCGACGCCGGTACTGTACCGGGGTTGCGAAAACGGGGACTTTTTGGATGGAGCAGGAGGTGCTGTTGTTTGACTGTAAATTACAGGGAAAGAGTAAGCCATGCTTTCAGGGATATGGCTATGGAGCGGGGATTTTCCAGGGTTACCGTGGATGAACTGGCCGCCCGCTGCGGCATCAGTAAAAGGACCATCTACCGTTATTTTAAAAGCAAAGAAGAGATGGTTGTTACCGTAATGGAAGAATTCATGTCTCAAATTGAGCAGGAAATGGTAGCGGCGCTGAACTCTTCAACCGGTTCTGTCGAGAAACTAAGTGCCGCGATCCACGCCGTACTGCGGAATATGAAACGGATTAATGTTCCGTTTCTCTATGATCTGGAGAAAAACTACCCTCACCTCTGGGAGCGGGTTGAGCAGTTCCGGGCCCGGAGAATCCAGCAGGCTTTTGAGCAGATTTTAGCAAGCGATCAAAGGGGTCATCTCAAAGACATCGAACCGGCGATCTTTACCACAGCCCTGCTCGCGGCGATCAGGTCCGTCGTAAACCCCGGGTTTATCATAGAGCAAAACCTGTCCCCGGAAAAAACCGTTCAGTCCCTCTTTGAAATATTTTTGTACGGCATTGTCGATGAGCAGGGCAAAGGGGAATTAAAATTTATTGAGGTCAAGGGACACTGATGCCGGGGCGGGATCCAAAGGTAATTTAACTTGTGCTGAGCCGGGATTGCCGGGCGTTTTTCATTCCTACCCGGTAGCCGGTATTTTTCCTATTGCGGGGTTTTTAAACGTCTAAAAATTGAATTTGCAGAAGAATTATCTGGGAAAACAGCGGCGGGGAGGATTAATCAGCTACGCGTTTAATCCTTGAGTATTTTGAATTTCTGCAATCTATATCTGGAGAATGCTTCCTTGTGGTTTAAATCCTTTATCCTGGTGCCACATTTTTGGCAAGGTCTCTGGATTGTATAATTCTCATAAAATGTCCTTAGAAGCCTGGAATATGATCAATACAGATGACCTGGAATTAAGAGAGGGTCATTTCCCAGATTGAAGTTAAAATGAACCGGGAGGAGTATAAATAATTTGATAACCGAAATCATCTTTACCGGAACAGAACTTTTGCTCGGGCAAATTTTGAACACAAACGCCCAGTATTTGCAGCAGGCCCTGGCTTCCCTCGGCTTTGATCTGTATCACCAGGTTACAGTGGGGGACAACCTGGAGCGCTGTGCCGAAGCAATCCGCCAGGCTGCTGCGAGGGCTGATTTGATCTTTATCGGGGGCGGCCTGGGCCCCACGGGGGACGACATCAGCCGGGAGGCCCTGGGAATGGCCCTGGGACTTCCCCTGGTCCAGGACCCGGCTGCCCTGGCAATTGTCCGCAGGTTTTATCTGGCCCGGAACATTCCCATGCCCGATGCCAACTTAAAGCAGGCTCTGATCCCCGCCGGCGGGATGGCGCTTGATAATCCTATCGGGACGGCTCCGGGGATCGTCCTGGAGCACAGCGGTAAAACCTTCTTCCTGCTGCCCGGGCCCCCGGCTGAATTTAACAAAATGCTGGACGAACAGGTTATTCCCTACCTGCAGAGACGCTTTCCGGACCAGCTGGCTACAATTCATTCACGGGTCTTAAAAATTTGCGGTATGGGAGAATCGGTCCTGGTTGAAAGGCTGGGCGAGTTGCTGAATAGCTCCTACCCCACAGTTGCGCCCTGCGCCAAAGAGGGCGAGATTCACCTGCGCATTACAGCTAAAGCGGCCAGCAAGGAAGCTGCGGTCTGGTTCATCGGTGAAATGGAAAGGGCCGTAAGAGAGCGCCTCCAGGGTCATGTTTATGGAATGGACGAAGATACCCTGCCGGCTGTGGTGGGCCGCCTGTTGCTCCAGGGCGGCCGGCAGATTTCCCTGCTGGAGGCTTTCACCGGCGGACAGCTGGCTCACATGTTTGTGAGCGATCCCACTGCCGCCCAAACCTTTAGGGGCGGGCTGGTCCTGCCCGGAAACCAGCCGGGTCTGCTGCCCTCAGGTTTTTTCCAGGGAGCTAACACTCTCCTGGATGGGCACGGAAAAGAGGTGGCTGCTCAAATGGCCGCTGCCGTAAGGCGTTACTTCGGCAGCGGGGTCGGTATTGCTACGGTTGGGGCGGAGCTACCGTCAGAATACTCCCGCCACCAGTACCAGGTGGGCATCGCTGTGGACTTTGAAGGTAACTGTCAGGTGCAGGAAATGCTGTTCTGGGGCAATACCTCCCAGGCCGCCCAGCGTGCTGCCGGGACCGCCCTGTTCCTGCTCTGGCAGATTCTGCGCTAAAAAGCCAGAGAGTTATGATTGTCTGCCCTGGGGCGGCTCTGTAAGAACGCCCCCTTCTAGCGACTTTTGTCCCGGGGCGTCATTTATGCCATTTGACCCAGTGCTGGCAGTGGGTGAATCCAGCTTAAAGAAAATACTTAATAAAAAGTAACTCTAGCACCCGGTACCGGTTATCCGGTATTAGGGGATTGGTATTTTGTAGTGAAAGACGGCCAGGTTGCCCGAGGCGACTTTTACAACCGGCCCGGGTTCCGCGATTACGTTGGAAACCGCCCACTGCCACCGGCTTTCCAGGACTGCATCACGCAGGGGATATTGGAAACCCCGCAAATTCACCCCGGCAGCCCTGTCGCCCAGCACAATCAGGGAGACTGTATCCCCTACCGAGCCAGGCAGGACCAGTTGATCCTTAACCAGGTATACTGTAACGCCAGGGGAGTCAAAGAGCACATCAATTCCCCGGGCCAGGAGGGCAGCGGCACTGCATATGTTCGAAATGGTGTGATCCAGGCGGGAGCCTGTGCCGCCCCAGACAACCACCTTTTTAGCGCCCTCGCCTGCCGCCAGCTCCAGGGCAAGCTGGGTATCGGTGTAGTCCTTTTCGCGTGGAAAGGTCTTAAAGGCAACCCCGGCGATTTCCATATAGCGGCGGTCTTCTTCAGAGATGGAGTCCAGATCCCCTAAAATCCAATGGGGGGTAAGGTTCAAGGCCCGGGCCCTGCTTGCCCCGCCGTCGACACAGATAATCCTGTCAAAGCAGTCTGTCCGCTGTTTCCGGTACCAGTTCAGATCACCGTAGGCGCCATTTGTCATGATTAAAAACTTCACTGGTAATCAAACCTTCCAGGTGACTTCCCAACCGTTATTTTTGCCGAATCCATAAAGGTCTTAGACTTTCTTGGTTAACAAGATACACTTGCCAGGTAAAAAGTTATACCGCTGCCGGTTTTAAATCGACAGCGCGTCCATGACGGCATCCCGGACAGCGCCATAGGCCTGGTCCAGGATGGTGCGGTTTTGCCGCGGGCGGGAGAAGGGAATGCTCATTTCCAATTTGACCACAGTGGGGCATTCGGAAAGCACATAGACTTTGTCACACAGGTAAAGGGCTTCGTCCACGTCATGGGTAATAAAAAGGACTGTGGGGCGAAACTGTTCCAGCACGCCGGTCAACCACGTGTGCATTTTCCTTTTAGTGATGGCATCCAGGGAGGCGAAGGGCTCATCCAGCAGCCAGGTATCGCTGGAAAAAAGGTAGGTTCGCAGCATTGCCGCCCTCTGTTTCATACCTCCGGAGAGCTGCCAGGGGTAATAGCTCTCAAAGCCCTGCAAGCCGAAGGTCTGGAGGTGTCTTGCTGCTTCGGTGCGGGCAGCCTTCCTGGGCATTCCCCTCAGGACCAGGGGGATGCTGACATTATCCAGAACGTTCAGGGAGGGCAGCAGTAAATCCTTCTGGTGCATGTAACTGACTAGCCCCGTTTTGCCCATGACGTCCCCTCCTCCGATGAAGACGCTTCCTTTGTCCGGTTTCATCAACCCTGAGATGATGTTGAAAAGCGTGCTCTTGCCGCAGCCGCTGGGCCCGAGGATGCCTGTTACACTTCTGTCTGCTGCCACAAGATTAATCTCCCGAAGGGTGAGGAGCCCTGCCAGGGTTATTTGAACCCCTTTTACAACTATTTCCGGCACGTGGAGTTACTCCCCGGGCAGGAACTCATTGGTGAAAGCCTGTCCGGGGTCAACAGGCTGGTCGATGAGTCCCTGTTCATACATCCAGTCAGCGTATTTTTTCCAGCGTATTTCAGACATCTCTCCCCACACCCGGGCGTCAGACTGGTACTCCTTGGCCAGATACTTCTGGCTTTCCAGAACCAGGTCCCGGTTCAGTTCAGGAACACTCTCCAGAAGGATCTCCCCGGCTTCCTCGGGGTTTTCGATGCAGTAGCGGTAGCCTCTAGCTGTCCCCTGCAGAAAACTACGGACCAGCTCCGGGTTTTCCCTGATTGTTTTTTCGCTGGCAATGATTACGGGGGTGTAGAAGTCCAGGGCCTCGTGGTAATCCCTGAGGTAAATAAAGTTTAAGGGCATGCCCCTGAGCTCTGCTTCAATGCCCGTCCAACCCTTGTAAATCCAGGCAAAATCGACATCCCTGCGGACGCTGGAAAAGAAATCGGCCGTCCCGATGTTAATCATTTCAACCTTCTCAAAATCGGCCTGTTCCTGATTCATCAAAGCCCTGAGCATGGCTTCCTCAGTTGGCGAGCCCCAGCCACCGTATCTTTTCCCCTCGAAATCCCTGGGGCTTTTTATATTCTTTTCCACAGGCGAGGCAAAGCAGGAGGTGTTGTGCTGGATAACTGCCGCCAGGGCTTTGACCGGTATGTTCCTGGTGCGGGCGATGGTGACCTCTTCCTGGACACTGAAGCCGAAATCCCCCTGACCGGCGGCGATTAGTTGGATTGCCCCGCCTTCGCCGGGCTGGACAATTTCTACAGCGAGGCCCTGTTCCCGGTAATAGCCCAGTTTTTGCGCTGCGTAGACCCCGGTGTGATTTGTGTTGGGCGTCCATTCCAGGATAACAGTTACCTTTTTGAGTTCCTTTTGTCCAGTCTTCTCTTGACCTGCATTACAGCCTGTCAGCAGGGAGGCCAGCAACAGCGGCAGAGAAAACAGAACCACCAGAGCCATCACTTTTTTTACTTTCACTCTAGCTCCCTCCATTCAGTTTTTCGATTCCAGGGAATGATTAACCTTTCCAGAAGACTAACAAGGGTAAATAGGGCAGTGCTGCAAAGTGTGACCACGAGGATTGCCGCAAAAACCCGGTCCACCTGGAAAGAGCGCTGGGCAAGAGTCATGTAAGTACCAAGTCCTTGCTTTGCCCCCAGCCATTCCCCGATAACAGCGCCCATAACGCTGTAAGAGGCGGAAATTTTTAGCCCGGAAAAGAAAGACGGTAAGGCCAGGGGCAGCTTCACCATGCGGAAGGTAGCCAGACGGCTGGCCTTCATTGACCTGAAAAGCTCCAGATAGTCCCTGTCCACCGCTGCCAGTCCTCCCAGCAGACTTAAGGCGATGGGAAAAAAACAGACCAGTACCACTACAATAACTTTGGGCAGCATCCCGTAGCCGAACCAGATAATAAACAGGGGGGCCACGGATATGATCGGAACCGTCTGCGAGGCTACAAGCAAGGGATAGAAGGCCCTTTTCAGGAGGGGAATTTCCTCCATAAAAAAGGACAGGATAAAAGAAATAAGAATGGCAATTACAAAACCAGCCAGACATTCAAGCAGGGTGCTCTGGGCGTGTTTCAGGAGCAGGGGCAAATTCCCCCACAGGGTTTCCAGGATTCTTAAAGGTCCGGGTAAGAGCCACTCCTGGATCGCCATTACCCGCACCAGGTATTCCCAGAGAACAAGCAACAAACCTATAAACACCAGCGGAACAGCGCTGTTAGTGATGGTTGCGAATTTTTTCCTCAATTGTAACACCGCCTGCTTTGCAGTCTATCTTGACAACCGAAGGATTCGGGTTGCTCCATTTTCCAGGCAGATTTCCTGGGCCTTTGCTACAATATCCAATAAGACAGGCAACTCACCTTCCATTGTGGTTTCCACAGGGCCTACATGGTAGGTTGCGCCGGACTCCTTGATGTGTCCGATGACTTTATCAATCAGAGGATACAGCCCTTCCTACGGGACATTGGGAATGACCTGCAAGTTCAGGTTGTATTTCATGTTTTGCCACCCATAAATAAAAGAGCCTTTTACCTGAAGAGTAAAAGGCCAAAACGTACAAACACGAATATATCGCATTCCCTACGCTGGCATTACCCAGATCAGGTAGTGTGGGTCAGAACATAGTTCTTTCTCAGCCGAGTTTTCGGCTCCCCGCGCGATATTCAAATAAATCTATATAGGGCAGATTTTGTTATTATTTGAATTATATCTTTATTATGACGAATAAGCAATATCCTTAGCAAATTATTGGTGCCATGGCGGAGCGTATTCATTAGCAAGCCTTTCGGGGAATGATAACAGCATTGTGCTGGTCTATAAAACAAGAACGTTAGAATTAAACTGGAGGAGTAGGAATCGCCTTGGGTCATTTCAATTAGTCCAAAAAACACTGAGATTGTGGCTGGTGTGCTGGTTAAATACCTGGGGTTCGATGTCCACGCAGCTCCGGTGTGAAGGGTGTTTTTCGGTGGAATTGGAACCCGGCCTGCATCGTACCGGCAGTTATTCCCAGTGAAAAAACTGAAAAAACGCAGGTAAAAACAGTGCCGGAATGTGGACAGTGGGGAGAAGATGAGTGCCAATTTTTTTTGTAATTCAGAAAAAAACAAGAGAACCTGGGGAAAATGGCGGCGAAGGGCGGGACAGCTGTTGAGCGGACTGGGTGTTGTTTTTTGGCAGAGGAAATTCTGCCGTGGGATTCTTAGCTCTACGTTCTTCCTGGCCGTTATTGTTAACAACACCGGGTGTCTTGCTCCTGCTTAAGGGGAGAGAGGGATACTGGGCCATGCCCTTTCATCATTTTTATGATCGGGACGGCCTTCATTCTTACAGGTGTGGCTATGGTAAATATCAAACCGGGTCATTACAGCTGGAATCTTATTTGCAATATATCTTAAGCAGGGAAGCTTATAGCAACAAGAGTGATATAACCCAAAAAAGCCAATAAATGGCAGGTATTGGTCCAGGAACGCAACCCCTATATAAGAATTCCATTTCCTGGAGAGGAAGAATTCTATTTCCTGGAAAGGGAGCAGAGCGGTTTATCTGTACGGCACCATAAAAGCTCTGCCTGCTTGTCAGATATGTTTACATTGAAATGGGGTTCATAGGGAGGCATCAAGATTAAATCCCCCTCTTCGGCCACATCCCATTCCTTATGTGTTTCAATGCGGATTGTCCCCGATTTTACATAGACAAATTTTTCGGTGGGATGCAGCAAAAAACCCGATGAGGGAATCCTCTGGCCGGGGTATAAGAATGCTAACCCTGCCAGACAAGAATCTGTTTCATTTTCTTTTCCAGAAATGAGTATCCTTATTGGTTGAAGGTTTTCCTTACCATTAAGCTGATGTTTCTTAACAACCTTCACCTGGACCCCTCCTCATGAATTTAAAGGTCCTAGCCTTGCTAGTTAGCACATTGTGAAACATAGTACAAGTATCTTCACAATTACAAATAACAAAGCAAATAACATGCCGGATGAAGAACTTCTTACCGAAGTCCAGCTTAACCCTATTCTTCATTGGTGATTTTACTTGAAATAATTTTTCTGTGTGTTCAATAATGGTACCTATCTCTGGAAAAGGATGCTTTTTATCTACATTTAGCGCCATAATGGAACAAAGGCAGAATCTTGTTCTGCCTTTGTTAGCTTACCAGCCTCTGCTGTATTCTTCGGCACAGGGGATGCAAACGATCTTTCCTTCCCTGACCCGTGTCCGGGGTTCCATCACGGGCTCACCGCAGGCGGCGCAGATGTGGGTGTTGAAGATCCGGGCTTTTGGAGGCAGCTCAATCTGGACGTGCTGTACCCGGCAAAACTCTTCAGCGGGCATTTCGAGAATTGAGCTGGTACGTTCTTGCTGATGCCGGTTAAAAATTTCCTTTTCTTCATCGTTAGCTTCGCCACTGAAGACTTTCTTTCTAAGCTCACTGTATTCGGGGCTCTGCCAGACTCTGCCCTTTACGGAAATGCGTACGGCACGCCCGCTGTTACGGCAGGCAAAGGTGTAAACCTGCTTGCCGTAGTCGCGATAAATCAGGTTTCCCTTGCCGAGGGTGCAACCTGTTAAAACCTGTACGGCATCCACTCCGCAGGCGTCATTCTCTACAATTGCCAGCAACTCTTCGTCTTTGGCGCGAATTGCCTGAAGCTCTTCCAGGGCAATTTTGGCAACACGGTAGCCAGTGGCTACTCCGGGGCAGGAATGGCCGTGAAAATCCAGCACTTTCTCCCAATCATTCATTTTCCTTGACATAGGTTTAATAACACTCCTTTACTAAAATTGTATTTCTTAATCCACCTGAGGATAAAAACAAGCTACCTTACGGGGGGAGCAGGCTATTAATTCCGGTTTTTCTTCAAAACAGCGCTCTTTTACAGCCAGGCAGCGGTGAGCGTAGGAACAGCCTTTTGATGTCGCTGAAGGAGGCCTTTTAAGACCGGGTGCAGCTTGTAGCGAATTATCGCAAGCCCTGCGAGCCCACCGGCTGCCTGCCGGCCGGACGGAACGGTCCTCCAGCAGCGGCGCGTAGTCTAGCAATGCCCTGGTATAGGGATGCAGGGGGTGATAAATAATCTCGCTGGTGGGTCCTTCTTCCACGATCCTGCCTTTTAATAGCACGGCCAGGCGGTCGCTGATTTTTCTGGCCAGGGCCAGGTCATGGGTGATAAACAGTATCGAAAGCCCTCTTTTTTCCTGTAAATTCATCATGAGCTTGAGAATTTTCGCCTGAACGCTGGCATCCAGGGCTGACGTTGACTCATCGGCAATGAGAATCTTCGGGTTCAATACCAGAGCCCTGGCAATGGCCACTCTCTGGGCTTCACCACCGCTCAAGTGGTGGGGGTATTTTTTCAGGAAATCATCGTCTCCGGGCAGTTCCACTTCATTCAAGACCTGCCGGACCCTTTCCAGTTTTTCTTCTTCATTGCCTGTTTTATGGATGTCCAGTGGTTCCTTAACAGCTTGCAAAACATTCATCCGGTGGCTAATCGATTCCCCCGGGTTTTGAAAGATCATCTGGACCCTCTGGTAGAAATCTATGGTCCTCCTGGTAACTTTTTTGCCTTCCAACCGGATCTCTTCTTCATCGGCCTTGAGCAGGCCCATGATAGTCTTGGCCAGGGTTGTTTTGCCGGAACCGCTTTCACCAATCAGGGCCAAAGTTTCTCCTTCGTGCAGGACGCACTCCACGTCCTGTAATACCTTCAGGGGGCCAAAGGATTTGCTGCACCTGACTTCCAGGAGGGGTACAATCCCGCCCCTGTGGCAGGCGATCAACCGGTTGCCTTCAACCACGGGGAGCGGTGCTTCGGCGGCACAGATCTGGATTCGCTGGGTGCAGCGGGGGTGAAAGGGGCAGCCTTCTACGTGATGAGACATGCGCCCGGGTATACCCTGTAAATCTTTGGTCGTGGACATATTGGGATAAGACCGTAAAAGACCCCGGGTGTAGGGGTGGCGAGGCCCGGCCAGCACATCCCCGGTGGCTCCCTGTTCTACGATTCTGCCTCCGTAGAGGACGGCCATATGGGTGGACAGGTCGGCTGCAGTGGAAATGTCGTGGGTAATCACCAGGAAAGCCGTTTCCCTTGTGAATCTCTTCAATACAGCAATGATTTCCGCTTTGGTCAATGCATCCAGGGAGGCAGTGGGTTCATCCAGGATTAAAATGTCAGGATTATTAACCACGGCCAGGGCGATCAAAGCTCTTTGTTTCTCGCCCCCGCTTAACTGGTGGGGGTAGGCCAGGAAGCGGCGGTTGTCCAGACCCACCAGTTCCAAGACCTCGCAGGCCCTTTCCTCTGCTGCTTTTTTGTCCTTAAGGCCATGTACCAGGACAGCCTCCATAACCTGGTAGATGATGGAATAGAGCGGGTGAAGGCCGTCTTCAACATTTTGAAACACCATGGCTATTTCCCTGCCGCGGATCCGGCGTAGTTCTTCTTCAGGACAGGTAAGAAGGTTCTTGCCCTTAAAAAGGATCTCGCCTGTACAGCTGCCTTCCAACAGGCCCATAACAGCACGGCCGAGGGTGGTTTTACCGGTGCCTGATTCACCGATAATGGACAGGACCTGCCCCTTTTCCAGGTTAAGGTTGATGTCTTTTAGAATTTGCAGGCCGTTGTATGAGGCTTTCAAATTCTTAATTGTCAGCATGGCCGGCTTCCTTTCTCAAACGGGGGTTCAGCGCGGTTTCCAGGGCGAACCCGGTGAACGTAAAGCCCATAACAGTAAGGGAAAGTGCAAATCCGGTGGGCAGGAGCCACCACCTCCAGACATCCAGATAGACAAATTTCAAAGCATGCTGCATCATTTTTCCCCAGCTGACGACGGTGGGATCACAGATACCTAGAAAGGAGAGGCCGGCTTCCATAAAAACAGCCCTCCGGGCGTCCTGGATCATCAGGGCAATCAAAATGGGTCCCAAATCAGGAATAATATGATTGAATAACAGGTGCAGCTGCCCAGCACCGAAAGTCCGGGCGGCGTAAACTGGCATCCGCTCTTTTAAAGAAAGGGTTTGAGCCCTGACGACTCTGGCCCCTCCAGGCCAGAGAAAGAGGGAAAGCAAAACAATTAATAAAACTGTGTTGGGCCTCAGGTAGGCAGCGGCCAGGATAGCTACAATCACCGGAGGAATGACGATTAAGGCGTCCACCAGCCGCATCATCAGCCGGTCGTAAAGACCCCCCAGAAGGGCGGAAGAACAGCCAACCATTACGCTCAAGCAAAGGGAGAGCAAGGCTACTCCACCGCCCACGGCAAGGGAAGTGCGGGCACCGTAAAGAAGTCGCGTCCAGATGTCCTGGCCCACGTCGTTTGTTCCCAGCCAGTGCTGTGCTGAAGGGGCCATAAAAGGGGCGCCCGTGTAGGCGGCAGGCTGGTAGCTTGTCAGTAGCGGTGCCAGGACAGCCGCGATTGCCACTAGAAGGAGTAGCCCGAGACCAATCCGGCCGGGGCCGGAGGTATGGACTTCTCGCCAGTAATTTACGTGCATTTTGCCACCCTCGGATCAAGTTTTGGGTAAAAGATATCCAGCAGGAGATTAATGGTCAGGACTACAACCGTAAGGACCAGGAGGATCCCTGCCATGAGCGGGTAGTCCCTTGTTAAAAGGGATTTATAAAGCAAGGAGCCCAGACCGGGATAGGAGAACACAATTTCAACAAACAGTGTTCCTGTAACCAGATGGGCAAACTGAAGACCCGCTGCGGTTACCACCGGCAAAAGGGTGTTCCTCCCGGCGTGGCGGTACCGGATAACCCGTTCAGGACAGCCCTTGGCCTTTGCTGTTAAAATAAAAGCTTCACCAAGGGTGGTAATCATCGTGTTGCGGGTTAACAAATAGGTAGCTGTCAGCCGGACCAGGACCAGGGCCGCCAGGGGCAAGACCAGGTGATGCAGGAGATCAACAACCAGCATCAGACCGCTGTGGCCGGCATAGGGGGTCAGCGCCCCAGAGAGAGGAGCCAGGCTTAAAAAAACGCCAAAGAAGAGCAGGAGCATGATCCCCATAAAGAAGTCTGGAAATCCGCTAAAAAGCATTATACCGCCTAGTAAAAATTGATCTAGGGGCCGCCCCCTCCGGGAACCGGACTCCACACCAAGTAAGAAGCCCACCAGGGTGGATATAACCAGGGCCAATCCTGTGAGCAAAAGGGTCCAGGGGAGAAACCCGGAAATTACTTTCAGCACCGGAGCGTTGTAATAGTAGGAGTGGCCCAGATCTCCCCGGCAGAGGGATAAAAGGTAGGAAGCATATTGCTCTCCCAGCGGGCGGTCCAGGGAAAACCGGTGAATCAGTTCTTCCTGCAGCTCCGGGGTCATCACCAGGAGGGCTTCATTGCCGTAGATGGCCTGTAGCGGATCACCGGGCATCAAGCGGGGAATGAAAAAGTTCATGGTTAGGATAATTAACAGGGCAACCACATAGTTGAGCAGGGATGCCCTGTTTAACACTGATGCTTTTTTAAAGACCTTGTTGCGTATAGGCACATGCCTGGCCTGGACGCACTCCTGCATAATATAACCACTCTTTATATGAATTTTATTTAAGTAGCCGGTAAAGACCATTGACTGCACAAATATTCTTATAAGAATGCCATCTTGTTCAAAGGTTGCGGCACACCACTGCCAATTCCCTGGAAGGTGAAATAAAGTGACACAGCGTCATCCGTTACATAATACCAGGTTGGATAATAAAGCGGCAAGCAGGGCATTTCCCGGGCATAAACTTCCTGGATCCGGTTGACCAGCTCCCTGCGCCTGTCCTGGTCCATCTCCTTCATTTGCTGCTCCAGGAGGAGATTCAGCTCTTCGTTCTGGTTGAATCTGGCGCTGTTGAAGCCCTTGCCGGAAATCATCCTGTTTAAAAACTCAGGATCACCACCCATTCCGCCGTGGCCACTGAGAGCCAGATCAAATTTCCATTCATTGACCCGGCTATCCAGGGTTTTGGCCTCCAGGCCGCGCAGATTAATCTTAATTCCGGCATTTTCCAGCATTTCTTTAATCATTTCTCCCTCGCGCTCGCCCGGGGAACCCGGTACGCCGGAACCCCCGCTGCTGATTAGAAGTTCAAGCTCCAGCGTCTGTCCGTCTTTTTCAAAGTAATTCCCGTTTTTTACATATCCCAGGCTGGTGAGGATTTCCTCGGCTTTATCCGGATCGTAGGGATATTCTGCGGCAACTGCCGGGTTAAACCAGGAACTGTCCGGGGGAACCAGGCCGGGACTGCCTTCCAGGCCATAACCCCGCTGACAGGTTGTTACCAGTGCCCGGCGGTCGATGGCATAGGCCAGCGCACGGCGGAATTCCACATTGTTCAGGGGCGCTTTCTGGTGGTTAATCATCAATTTGGCCACCCAGTCATGGCTGCTGGTTAATTCTCTAAAATCCTCCTTTTTTAATTCGCCTGCTACCTCAGGGGGCACCTGGGACAAGTTGACCTGCTTCTGCCTTAGAGCGGCAGCGGACATTTCATTGCTGACCTTGACAAATTTCAACTGTCTGGTTTTCGGTTCTCCCTGGTAGTACTGGCTGTTGGCTTCATACAGGTAGGTCCCCTGTTCTTTATTATAGTCAGTCAATTTAAAGGGCCCGGTACCAATCAGGGCTTCTTTTTGCAAGAACTGTCTGGGGTCTCCCACTTCCTTCCAGATATGCTCGGGCAGGATTGGAACCGTTCCCGCGATATATTCCAGAAACGGGGCGTAAGGCTTGTCTAAATATAATTTGACTGTTAAATCGTCAACAGCTTCAGCTTTTTGAACTACGTACAGGTTAACCCATTCGTAGTTGTGTTCTTTCAGGTAATCTATGGTGAACACAACATCTTTTGCCGTAAATGGTTTACCGTCGTGCCATGTAACTTGGTCTTGCAGCTTAAACAGATAGGCGTTTTCTTCTTTTAAAAACTCCCAGCTTTTTGCCAGCGCCGGTATGTTACCCTGGCTGTCCTTCCAAAGCAGGGTATCGAAAATAAGGCTCATCCTAACGTAACCAGGACCACGTAAATAATGGGTGAAGGGAGATGGGAAGCCCCAATCCCCGGTGGGATCGGCTATCGTATATGGTTGATCCTGCAGCCCGGCGGCCTCCTCTTCCCTTTGGTTGTTACCGCAGCCTGTCAAGGCCGGAATCAGTAGAGACATCATCAACAAGGCGAGCAATAATGGCTTGGTAAAAAATATACGCATCGAATCAGACCTCTCAATGATATTTAGGGTTATTATTTTAGGTTACAAAGCTTGCCGGAAATAGCATAATAGAAGCCATGTAAGCCTGTCTTTAGATAGAGTTTTGCGATAATTAGGAACACTGTTTACAAGGTTAGCCTTGATGCATCAACCGCTTACATAAAATAAACCACGAAGTTTAACCTGATTACTATCAGGTATAGTTAACCTCCGTGGTTTTGTTCGTGATCTGAATTGTGACCGTACTCTTCTTTTAAGATAGTGCGAATCCGTTCGCACATATTCAGGTGCTGTAAGAAAATGTTTAACCAGACATTGGTATTATAGAATTAGCGGGATTGGTAAGTGCACAGCAGGCCTGCAATAATCCGTATTACGCATCCTGTATGAATAAACTTTAGAAGGGACAGCTACAGCTGTCCATTAACTAATTAAATTTTATAATTGTGACAATCGTCTGTCAATAGAAATGACGAAAGTCATAAAACAAGAAAGGTTCTACAAAACTGCTGGAAAACTTCATTTACACAGGGAAGCAAAAGGTTAGTGCCGAAAAGCAGAAAAAGCTCCTTAATTCTGGTTAATTGTTAAAAGGGTATCAGGCGGGACCCACCACTGAAGACATATGACCGCACCATTCCGCTGTTTCGCGGAACAAGTCCAGCAGCAGGTAGCGGTACAGGGAACCGGCAACGGCTTTAATTTCTTCCGTTATGGTAGGCTGGTCGCCGAAGCAGTATGCTTCCCAGTCGGGTTCTCCAATTTTTCCTTCCAGTGTACTGCCGATGGTAATAACCAGCCCTGATTTTCCGGCAAAGCAGTAGCGGTTATAAATTTCGGAGATATCCTCCGGAAAGGGGATTTCCTGCTCGCTGAGAATGACCAGGATCCTGGGGAAGAGCTGTTTTATTTCAGCCCAGGCCAGTTGACCCTGTTCCGGCCAATGACGCCGGAGAACAAGATCCAGCCGCTGCCCGGGGTCTTGCTTTAGTCCCGGCTCAACTATTTGGAAACCTGCATCCTGCCAGACCCTCAGGTCCTCTTCAGGGCAGTTGGAGGCTTCTATAATAAATCTTCGCAAAGCAGATCACCTCGAATCAGTCTATAGCCGATTCTCTCTGGACAAAGGCGTCAATAAGGCGAAGCCCTTCCAGCGCGCCGCAGGCAAGGGAGAAGTGTGGAGGTGCAATATAAGGCTCACGGGGATTAATCCGGAATACCGTGGCCTGGAAAGAGCTTCCCAGATGTTCGCTGAGCCTGCGAATGGTTGGAACAGCTGTACCGGCTCCCGTTTCGATCACCACAAGGGGGTTTCGGCTGTGGAGCTTTAGAAATGATTTAAAATTTCTTTCCTGCCGCCAGGAACGGCTGCTGTTCCAGGAAAAATCTCCGAACATGAGGATGTTGGGGCGGGCCACCGCACCACATTGGGGGCATTTTGGTATATGTTCGGCCCGCATGTTTTCCAGGTTAACCGGGATGGTTTCAGTTAAAGACCAGATGTCCCCCGTGCAAGGCCGGATGCATTGAAGGTAACTGATGGAGCCGTGTATTTCATAGATCTTTTCTTCGGCAAAGCCCGCTTTTTGAAAATGGCCGTCTACATTTGATGTAACCACAAAATAATCCAGGTTGAAGCGTTCAATCCACTGTCGCAACAGGTAAAATCCCTCATGGGGATGGGTGTTGCGGTACAGGTTGGCGCGGTGTCCGTAGAAGCCCCAGCCAAAAGCCGGGTCCCGGCTAAAATGAACCGGGTTGGCGGCCTCGTAAAAACTGAGGCCCAATCGTTCATACAACGGGTAGGCCTTCCAGAAACCCTTATCGCCCCGGAAGTCGGGCAGGCCTGAGTCTACTCCCATGCCGGCACCGGCGGTAATGATCAGGGCCTGGGCGCTCTTTAACTTTTGGGCGGCAATTTTAGAGGCTTTTTGCAGGTCCATAGATCTCTCCTGGCAATGCCTGATAACCAGGCTTAATAAATCCTGGTTTAATGATACATTTTATTGTTCTTAATTACAAGAACCGGTATTACCTGTAAAATAATTTTATTTATTATGCTGGCTGGTGTTTCAAAGGGCCTGTAAAGGTGATATAATAGTAAGGCCTGCAAAAGATCGATGAACATCTCCTTTCCAGGGTTGGTATATCGTCCATGCAGAGTATTAAGAGAAAGGAGATGTTTTGATGTTTACAAGCAAGTTTTTACAATGTAAAGACTGTGGACAGGAGTTTGAGTTTACCCCGGGAGAACAGCAGTTCTATGCTGAAAAGGGCTTTACCAATGAGCCTTCCAGATGTCCTTCCTGCAGAAGGGCGCGCAAAAACAGCCGCAACCGTGAACTTGGTGGCGGATACGCCGGGCAGGGATATCGCCAGCAAAGCCGGCCAATGTATGAAACCACCTGTGACGGGTGCGGCCAAGTGGCGAGGGTTCCTTTCCAACCGGACGGCTCCAAGCCGGTTTATTGCAGTGAATGCTACCGCGCCAGCCGGCGCTATGCTCAGTAGAATATATAAAATGAAGAACAAAGAGAACTAAAGTTTAAAGAGAGCTGTCGCGGCAGCTCTTTTTTAAATCCAACCATATTTTATGAGCTTAAGTCTTAATCTATCGTTAAAAAATGAGTTAGGGCAACCAGATTTTTAGGATATTGTTAAAATATCTATGTTTGCCAATAGGAAAGCTTTTAACACAATAATGGGTATTGATGATGATTTAATGAAATAAACAGGAAAATAGCAGGATTTATTGAACTGTGTGGAGAAAAATATTGAAATAAAACCAGGATAAACTGGCCGGGAGCTCTAATAAAGGTAAAGAATCGTAGTTTTTATATGTACATACCTATAATGTTAAAAATCAGACTGGTTTCTGGTTTTAAGTAGAATAAAGCTCTAGACAAAGACCGGGCATTATAATAATGCCCGGTTAATCAATAAAAAAAGATTTGGGTTGGATTATGGGTAAATTTAGATTAAGAAAACTGGTGGTAAAAGAGGTCTTCCTCTTACTATTTCTTTGTTTAATGTTTACAGGCTGCGCTAAAAACCAGCGGGAGCCTCTTACAGCAGACAATCTGACAGGCAGGAAAGTGGGAGTAATGATAGGGTACAGTTCTGATTATATCCTGTCACAGCCTCAATACGGTTTGGATATATACAGATATGATTACTATTCGGATATGACCCTGGCCTTAAGATTTAACCGTGTTGACGCAATTGCCACGGAAATGGATGAAGCTTATGTATTTTGCCGTATGCAGCCTGAATTTGAGATCGGTCTTGTAGTCGAGGAACAACTGGAGTACGCCTACCTGTTTAGTGCAGACAGGCCCGAGTTACTGGAACAATTTAACCAGTTTATCCGTGATTTTAGAGAAACAGAGGAATATGCCGATATTTTAAGACGTGTGGAGGCTTCGGCAGATGCACCTTTTCAGGCTAAAAAGGTTGAAAATACAGTCACAACGGATAGGGTGCTGAAGGTTGCTGCCTATGACGGGTGGGAGCCCATTTCCTACATCAATAACTTAACTGGGGAATGGGAAGGCGGCGACGTGGAGCTTATTACTCATTTTGCCAACAGCCTGGGGGCGAAGCTGGAATTGATAGACATGAGCTGGGACCAGATGGTGATTGAATTGACCACTGGCCTGGTCGATCTACTGCTAAGTCCCGAGTCTCTCTTAATGGCAAAGGACCTGGAAATGAGCGGAAACATAGTCATGTCCGACTGGGTATTTTTAAAGGACATTGTCCTCATTGTGAATAAGGAGGAGAATTAATGGCTGACCTGATCCAGAGCATTCAAGGTTCAATATACATAAATCTGATTTATGAAGACAGATATTTGTTCTTGCTCAAAGGCTTTGGCATGACCCTTTACTTAACGTTTCTATCTTTTTTACTGGGGACTGTGATCGGGGCCATCTTTTGCAGGTTGAGGTTTTCTAAAATCAGCGCGGTTTCGAAGGCAACTACCTGGCTTAAGACATTTTTCATCAGACTGCCCACCCTTGTTTTACTGATCATCTTTGTCTACATGCTCTTTTCAAATTCCAGTTTAGATACAGTTACCCTGGCCATCATAGCCTTTGCCCTGAAAACAGGAGCGTATATATCGGATATTATGTACAGCGCCGTTGAAACCGTTGATAAAGGCGAAATAGAGGCAGCCAGGACACTGGGAATGTCAAGTTTTATGGCCTTTCGACTGGTTGTGCTGCCCCAGGCAATCAAAAATGCCTTGCCCGTATACAAGAATCAACTGATTATTACCATGCAGGAAACTTCACTGGTCGGCTTTCTGGCCATAAATGATCTGACCAGGGCCAGCCAGGTTATCACAAGCCGTACCATGGACCCTTACCTGTCGATAATCATCACAGCCGTAGCTTACCTGGTTATAGGAGCCCTTTCCGGGTTATTGTTCAAGTTGGTGGAAAGGGAAAGGCATTTACGGCTTGCAGATTTTAAAAAAGAACTGGGAGAATAGGTAATGATTTCCATAAGAAATTTATCTAAAAGTTATGGTGATAATCTTATTTTCAAGGACATCAACGTAGACATTGAAGATGGCGAGGTAGTGGCCGTAATAGGACCGTCAGGTTGCGGTAAAAGTACCTTTATTCGCTGTATCAATCTCCTGGAGCAACCTGATTCAGGTCAAATATTCATCGGAGATCAGGAGATTACAAAAAAAGGGGCGGACCTTGATTCCATTCGCAGGAAACTGGGCATGGTTTTTCAATCCTTTAGCCTGTTTTCCCACTTAACTGTACTGGAGAATGTTATTCTAGCCCCGGTGCATGTATTAAAAATGAATCGTAAACAGGCAGTGCGGGAAGCCCTTGAATATCTGGAGTTGGTCGGCATAGCCAACCGTGCCGATCACCTGCCTGACCAGCTTTCCGGCGGGCAGAAGCAAAGGGTTGCCATTGCCCGTTGCCTGGCCATGCATCCTGAAGTGATTCTCTTTGACGAGCCCACATCTGCCCTGGACCCGACAATGGTGGACGAGGTGCTGTCGGTAATCCGCAAGCTGGTTAGAAAAGGTTTAACCTGTGTAATCGTCACACATGAAATGAATTTTGCCAGGAATATTGCTACTAAGGTATTATACATGGATGAGCAGGGGATTTACGAAAGCGGTACCCCGTCAGAAATTTTTGATCATCCAAAAAAAGAAAAAACTAAAATATTCATTAATAAATTGAAGGTATTTACCGGTGAATATGCTTTGGCAGAAATTGATTTTTATGAAGTCATGAAGCAAGTTACTGAGTATTGCTTAAAATATGATATGAGTAAGCGGGAAACGAACAAGATTAATCTTATTTGCGAGGAATATGTGACATATCTTATGAAGCGCAAGGTATCCGGCGAAATGTTAACCATATCCGTTAGGTATAACGAAAACGACAACTCAAAGGAAATCATGTTTAAAGATAATTTCCCCCCTGAGAACCACCTTGAGAGCGAAAATTTTGATGAACTGAGCGCAACGCTGATCAGAGGCATGGCCAGCTCCGTGGCTTACCGCAGAGTTGCTGGACAAAACGTATTGGAGCTGAAGTTGAAATAGCTTTTCACATGCTATTCTGATTTAAGATCTTTCTGGGTTACTGATCCGGTGGTCCCGGGAAGGCGGGATTTTTGCCGGTTGACAAGCAATTTTATGTTAGGAGCCCGTGGGGGAGTTGCCCCGCGGTTTTTTCGTCTATATGGACCAGGTCTAAAACTCTGTTTTACATTTAAAGGCCAAATGACAGTTTTTAGGTCAGCGTGGGGAAAATTAACGTGCCTGCCGGCGACAGGCAGCGGATAGCAAATGCGAGCGCAGGTGTTGCCAAGCTACCAGCCGGCAGCATTATATTACCGGGTGTTAGATTTGACTGGAACCCGCCGCCGGGAAATCAGGCTGAACAAAACCAGGGTCAGCAGGCTGGCCAGGAGACCTGGGTAGAGGGGATCAATTCCTTCCGGATAGAGGAAGTGCCAGGCCAGGTTGGCCGCCGGTCCGGCCAGGGCTGCCATGGTTCCGGCAAGCGGAGACACGGCCCTGGGGAAGAACATTGCCCCCAGCAGGGGAAACAGGGTTGTGCACCCCCGCAGCCCCATGGATAAGAAACTCCAGCCCAGGATCAGGGACTTGAGGTTGCCGGCTACGAAAAAAACGCTTGATCCGCTAACAAGCAGGATCAAAAGACGTTGTACAGTCAGTATTTCCCGGCTCCCGGCGCCGGACCGGATAAAACGCTTGTAGATGTCCTTGGTCAGCATGGTGGAAACCCCAAGGGTCAGGCCCGCCCAGGTTCCGATAACAGCAACCAGGAGGGTTGCCAGCACAACGCCGGCCAGGAAGGGCGGCAGGTAATTCATAACGAAAACTGGCAAAACCTGCTGGGAAGGAGTACCAGGAAAACTTGAGCGCATGAACAGGCCGACAAGAATTCCTCCTATGCCAACGGGAGGGATCAGGAAAGCGGAAAGAAGTGCCCCCGTCCTGGCTTTGGACAGGCTCCGGGCGGAATATACGGCCTGGATGTAGGTCTGGGTTGAGAGGACTCCTACCAGGAGTGAAAACCCTGCCGCAAGATCCACCTGGACACCCCTCCCGAACAAGGAAAACCAGGGGTAGGCCGGGAATGATTCTCTCAGGCCGGGCCAACCTCCTATCATCTGGTAGGCCAGCACACCGCAGGCCAGGGTAGCCAGATAGAGCAGGCCAAGTTTGGCGACTCCCACAAGACCTGTGCCCCAGACTCCCCCGAAAAAAACATAGGCCAGAACCAGGCAGACTCCAATTAGAGCGGCTGTGACAGGACTAATACGGAATATGGAGGTAAGCAGTGCCACTGCCGACAGTCCCTGGGCGATAATGTTCAGGTAAATGCCTGCCGAGGAGAAAACACTGGCAATGGGTCCGATCCTTTCCCCGTAGATACTGACCAGGTATTGGGGTGCCGTTTCCAGGGCGCTTTCGTGCAGGCGGCGGGCCAGCCCAAGTGCAAGGACGGCGCAGGCCAGCCCCGCCCCCAGGGTAAACCACCAGGCGCACAGGCCGTATTGGAAGGCCAGCTGAGCCGTGCCGATGGTTGAAGAGCCGCCTACAAGGGTTCCCATGATCGTTCCGGCCACCACTGTGGCGCCTGCCCTGCGGCCGCCCACTGAAAAATCCAGGGCTGATTTGACCATGCGCCCTGCATAGATCCCCACAACTGTAACTGCGCAAAGCGTAACGACGATTCCTGCAATATGGCCGGATGTGAGTGCCGGTAACATGGTGAGACCTTCTCTCTTGATGAAGTAGCATACTGTGCGGGCGTCTTTTGTCCATGTTGTTCCTGGCGAAAAGGTGCCTTCTCAAAGATTGGGAAGGGATTTCATGCTTTCTGCCTCCAGCAGGGACAGCATGCGTTCGTAATGAGAGGGCAGAGGCTCCCGGCCGATATGGCGTTGTTCAAAGGGCAGGTTTAGCTCAACCGTATCAAGGACCGTAGCGGGTCTGGCGGAGAGCACTACCACCCGGTGTCCCAGAAGCAGGGCTTCCATTATGTCGTGGGTCACAAAGACCATGGTGCAGGGCTTTTCCCGCCACATTTTGGCCAACTGCCGCACAAGTCCAAGCCTTAAGGGCATATCCAGCGACTTTAGAGGTTCATCCAGCAGGAGCAAATCATGGGGGAAGGCCAGGGCCCGGCAGAGGGCCAGGCGTTGCTTCATTCCCCCGCTCAAGGCCTTGGGATAACTGTCCCGGTATTCGTAAAGGCCCATCAAGCTCAGATACTCTGCGATGATTTCCTGCCGCCGGGCCGGGCTGAAGACATCCCGGAGGACAAAGTCCATGTTGCCGGCTACGGTTTTCCAGAGAAGCAGGCGGGGTTCCTGAAACACATAACTTATCTTAAGTCCTTCCGTTCCTGTGATCCTGCCGGCATCAGGCAGCTCCAGGCCGGCCAGGAGCTGCAGGATGGTTGTTTTACCGCAGCCCGATGGTCCTACCAGGCACAAAATCTTTCCCTTTTCAGCTTGCAAGGAAAAACCATCCAGGACCCGAGTTCGTCCCAGGGTTTTATGGACGTTTTCAAACCTTAACAACACGGTCACATCCAGTGCTTGAATTTGCGATGGGTCAGGCAGGCCAGAAGGCGGTCCGTAACAAGGCCAAGACCAATCAGAAACAGAGTCCAGGCAAAGAGAGCCGCTGTTTCAAGGTTAATTCTGGCTACTGCCATGCCTGCCCCTATGCCCTGCTGGACGCTCATGAATTCCGCCATTGCCACGGCTTTCCAGGTGACTCCAAGGGCGTTGGAAACACCAGCCAGGATGTATGGTGCCACCTGGGGCAGGTAGATTTCCCGGATTACCCTGGGTTTGCTGATGCGGTAGATCTGGGCTACCTGCAACAGCTGTCTGTCTATACCATTAACTCCCTGGAAGGTGTTAATCACGATCAGGGGAACAGTTGTTACAAAGACAACAAAAACAGGCACCCTGCTGAAACCAATCCAGATCATGGCCAGGAGCAGCCAGGAGATCAGCGGGGTCACCTGCAGTACGACCACAAGAGGCCTCAGCAGGCTGGCTGCCACTGGATTCAGGCCGATTAACAGACCCAGGGGTGTACCTGCAGCAACAGCCAGGCAGAATCCAAACAGGCCGCGCAGGATGGAGTGGCGGCTATGTTCCCATAATTCACCGCTGGCTGCCAGGGTCCAGAGGGTTTGCATAACCTCAGCCGGCGAAGGGACGATAACATGGCTGTAAAAGCCGGAGATCAGCTGCCAGGAGGCGATAAAGGCAGCCAAACCAAAAAGGGGCAAGAGGCCCCTAGTTAGAGAGATAGAATTTTTCATCCGGTAGTTTGCCCCCTACCATTTCCGGTGAGAAGTCTAGAAGCCTGGAGAGATAGACGTCCACATCGGCCCTGGCCTCGGAGCCCGGGACAAAGTGCAGCCGGGTCCGCTCCATGCTCTGGACAAATACCTGGGCCGGAATGCTTGCGCTGGCTTCAACCAGGGGAGCGGCTTCAGCGGGATTGGCCACCGTCCATTCCAGGGCCCCGGCGTAGGTCCGCTGAAATTCCGAAACCGTTCCCGGGTAATTCCGGGCAAACTCGTTGAGCACCACCATGCCGGCCTGGGGCAGTGCGGTGGATTCACCTTCATATTGTTGCCAGTCGCTGTAGAAATCCCGGATAACCCGTGCTTCCTTGTGGTTCATCAGAACCTGGGACAGCATGGGTTCCGGTAACACGGCGTTTTTCACCAGGCCGTTGACCATCATCCGGGCAATCTCCGGGGAATCCAGGTAGGTTAAGTGGACTTCTCCTTCCTTTAACCCGTTTCGGCTCAGGAAATACTGGGTCAGCACATCGGGAGTGGAGCCCCTGGCTCCAACGTGGAGTTCCTTTCCCCTGAGGTCCGTCCATTCCTTGACATCGCTTTCCAGGGTGACCAGGTAAAGTATTCCCCAGGTACTGACATTAGCCAGGGAAATGTCAACCCCTTTGTTGTACAATTTTGCTGCAACGTTTACCGGAAGCACGCTGAAATCCGCTTCTCCCTTAACAACCCTGGTGGTGGCTTCCTCTACTGATTTGTAGTAGATGATTTCCAGCGGGGTTCCGTCCGGCAGAACCTCACCGGCCATTTTAAAAAGCGGCGCAGTGGGTGGGGCCAGGGGAGCCTGGACCACGATTTTTTCCGGTCTGGCGGGGGCCGGTGTTTTGTCTCCGGAGCCGGCGCCAATACAGCCGGCGTTCAGCAAAATTAACAGAAAAAGTAAAATAATGGTTGCTGTCCGGTGCATGTTAAACCTTCTCCTTTAGCGGTTGTAGTAAGACCTGATAAGTATTCGCCAAATTATGACGAGATCCTTCCCTTCAGTTTTATGTCATCAAAAACCCCGGAAGAGCGAATATTTTTTGAACTCTTACACAAAAAAGAAGGATAATGTGTAGTGTAAGGGATAATTGGTAAAGTAAAATAAGCACGAAGGTGTATCCTCTTTGCTTATATAAGGCAGGGGTTATTTTTGTGTAGATTCAGATGACTATTTGTTGATAGAAAAGGGAAGGGCTGGGCGAGGCAATGGATGAACCCGGGCAAATTTCAGGGTTTTTGCGCAAGGTAAGCCCGGGGTTTGTTTTACTGCTTGTTTTGGAAACAGGTGTTCGCATATAATAGCCCTAGATTGAGGTGATCATATGCGAACAGGGATTGCAAACCTCCCCCTGCACGGGCACCACTGCCCCCGCTGGCTCTTTGACCGGATGGTCAAGCTTAGTTCACTAATAATTGAGGCCATTGTTGAAGAATACGGAACGGCTGAGGTTCTTGACCGGCTTTCCGATCCTTTCTGGTTCCAGGCACTGGGTTGCGTGGTTGGTTTTGACTGGCATTCCTCCGGCCTGACCACGGTATTGTGCGGTGCCCTGAAAGAGGGACTCCGGCCCAAGCAGCGCCAGCTGGGGCTCTACCTTGCGGGAGGCAAAGCCAGGGCTTCCCGCAGGACACCCCTGGAAATCGAAGAATACGCAGACCGCTTCGGCCTCTCTGTAGACGTTCCGGCACTGCAGTACGCCAGCCGCATGTCCGCCAAGGTGGACAGCGCGGCGGTGCAGGACGGCTATCAAATATACCATCATGTTTTTATCTTTACGGCAGACGGACGCTGGGCGGTGGTACAGCAAGGAATGAACCAGGTTACAGGGTGGGCCCGGCGTTACCACTGGAAAGGTGACAGGCTGGAAAGCTTTATTCAGGAACCCCATACTGCCGTATGCGGGGAGCCGGAGGAAAGGGTTATAAACCTGGTGGCCGCGGAAAGTGGGGAGGCCAGGGACACATCACTTTACCTGGCCCAAAGGCCGCTGGAAGTAATTAAGAACCTGAAAAAAATAGAGGAACTGTCCGGGCGGGGGAAGCTTGAACTGAACCTGCCCGCTGCCCACCCGGTTCCGGGAGCCGGCCGGATTGAGAAGACCCTGAACAGGCTTTATGACCTGAAACCTTCCTCTTATGAACAGTTACTGGCAGTGGAAGGGGTGGGTCCGGCTACAGTGAGGGCTTTTGCCCTGGTTTCCGAGGTTGTTTACAATGCCAGGGCCAGCCGCCGTGACCCGGTTCGGTACAGTTTTGCCCACGGCGGCAAAGACGGACACCCCTTCCCGGTAAACAGAGAAAACTATGACCGTTCCATTATGCTTCTGGAGAATGCCCTGCGCCGGGCTAAAGCTGGCCGGAGAGAAACCGTCGAAGCCCTGAAACGGTTGGCTTTAATCAACAAGATGTAGAAAATAATTAATAGCGGGTGTTTCTTGTCTGAAATTGGTATATAATATTAATTAACAGAAAAAAGGAGGGATTTTTAGTTGAAAACAGATCAAAACTTAAAAGAAGCTTTTGCCGGTGAATCACAGGCCAACCGCAAGTACCACGCTTTTGCCAGAAAGGCCGACGAAGAAGGATATCCGTCCGTAGCAAAACTGTTCCGGGCTGCCGCCGAGGCCGAAGCCATCCATGCTTATTCTCAATTAAGGGCTATGGGGGGGATCAAGACAACGGCTGAAAACCTGCAGGCGGCAATAGACGGGGAGACCTATGAATTTACTGAGATGTACCCCCGTTTTATCAAAGATGCCGAAGAAGAAGGGGCCAGCGGACAGGCTAAGAGGGCTTTTTACCTGGCCAATGAAGCAGAGAAGGTACACGCCGAGCTTTACCGGAAAGCCCTTGAGGCGCTGGAGAAGAAGGAAGAGATTGAATATTTCTTATGTACAGGATGCGGGTATATCCAGGAAAACAGCGCTCCAGAAAAGTGCCCCATTTGTGGTGCACCAGCCAAGGCCTTTAAAAATGTAGGTTAAGGTTCTATTTTTAAGTGTTTTTAAGAGAAAAATAACAAACAGCCCCCTCCGGTGATTAACCGGGCGGGGGGTTTGTGTTTAATCCGGCAGATTCCCTGAGCAATATGTCGTATCCCTCTGTCAAAGCGGTGAATTCGGCATACAGGGGCAGTTCCTCCCGGCTGTCATAGCGGACAGCATGTCCCCTGTAAACGCAGCGGACCGGCAGGCTCCTTCCTTTGTAGTCATAATGCCCGTAGACACGGCACTGGTAAGGCCGGAAAGCATAGATGCCGCACAAGTCTCCTTCCTGAAAGGGGCAGTGGCCGGACTTACCTCCCCAGATATCAATCAGGTCATTATCAGTAAAATCCCGAAAACGTTTCATTTTAACACTATTATTTACCTGTCTGCCAATATTCTCCATTTCCAGGGGGTGGACATACAATACTGAAGTAATCTTACAACACTCACCGCATACTCCGCAGTCTTTCTTAGATGATTGCAGGTATAAATCTAGTTTTTCATAAAAGTTATTGAGCTTTTTCAACAAATTTTCCATTTAAACACCCCCGCTTTCCAGGACCTTTGTTTTTATCATACCACATTCAGGACAATTATGTAAGATTTAACTGTTTATCCACAAGTGGTAAGTCCTAAAGGCAGAGTGTTATCTAATGAATAATTCCTCCTTGTCCTCCTGTTCTTCCCCAGTTGTTTCCAATTTGTTCAAGGATATCCGAGACAAGTTCTTTAGCCATATTTTCAATTTCTCCCGGCTGGTAGGGCGCAGGACTGGGAGTAGAGGTTTGCGTCTCCGGGACAGGGTCCGGCTCGGGGTAAGGAGAGGGTTTTGGGCGCATTTTTTGGATCGGTACAACGGGTTTAAGGGCAGTCAGGGGAGTGGACATAATCCCGTTAAAACGAAGAAAAGCAGCCCGGGGGGAAACGCTGGAGAGATCAACGCAACGGTACAGGTCACGGTTAACCCTGCAGGTCAAAATACAGGGCTGAGGCTCTCCGGGATCAACTTCGTGGTTAATTGCCCTGACCCGTCCGTTGAACACCACCTGTTCTACCAGCCTGCCCGGGCATGAAAGAAAGATCAAATGAATTGCGCTCAGGCTCAGCTGAAGAAGTATTTCCTGGTAAAATTCTGCAAATTCCTGTTCCTCCATTTCCACAGGAGTTATGCCGTGTTCTTCTTCATCATACTGGTAGAGGATTGTCCGGGGGATTTCCTGGGGTGGACAGAAAACGCCCTCTACGACGAGAAGCCTGTCCCTTTGCTCATAACGGGCGTCAAATTCTACTTCAAAGGCGTCGGGGTATTTCATTAAAGACAGTAATGTCCGGGCAAAGCTCTCTACGGCGCCTGGCTGCCCCTTTGCGAGGTCTAGACGCAGCTGATCAATGGAATTGTTGTATTGGGACTGCTCTTCAAGAAAGATCTTGCGCTTCAACTCGTAAGCAGCTCTGGCAGATTTCTCCCTCTGGCGGTATTCTTCCAGTTTCAAATTATACAATCGCCTGGCTTCCTCTTCCATTTCCAGGCGCCTTTTCTTTAATGAAGGCAGGAAAAACTCCTTGATTGGATCCTTCCGGTTAATTCCCATTTCCCTGGCAATCAGCTCATATCTGGGAAGTGGTTCTTTAAAGACAAAAGGGGGATATGGTTCGTCTTTGTAATAGGAAATCCAATCAAATTTTCCGGCGGCGAGATTGTTGCGGAGTATGTTTTTACATTCTTCAATGTATTTCTTTGCCAGTGCACTTTCGTATTTTGCCAGTTCCTTTAAGCTTTCCGTTTCCTCACGTTCCTTTTGCTGATTTTCTAACCTGGTTCTGCGGGCAGCCCTTAATTCTTTTTTTATCCTTAGTTCCAGCAGGGATGAACCTGTGCTTTGTAGTATTGAGTCAAGGTCAGAGCTGAAGGGTTTTTTTCCCAAATCTGCGCTCAATATTCTCTCTCCTTTCCAGTCATATTCAATGTATCATAAAAACAATTTATTTTGGAGCATATTTCCCCCTCTTTTCTTTAGATTTCAGGCGAAAACCGGGAATGGGAAATTTAAACATAAAAAAGGTTTATATTGTGTGGCATTAGTGATATTCTAGTAGACGGGATCTGTCGATAAATGTAGACATGTTTCTCTTATTACCCTGGTCAGGGGAGGATATTCTTGTATTTACCCGTTTCAGGTATTGAGGTCGCACCGTGGCTGCCGCCGCTGGTTGCGTTTCTGATAGCGTCATTTACAACTTCTTCAGGGATCTCCGGCGGGGTTCTCTTGTTGCCATTCCAGATGAGCGTACTGGGGTTTGTTAGCCCTTCCGTCAGCCCTACAAACCTGATTTACAATATTATAGCCGTACCCGGCGGGTTATACCGTTATATCCGGGAAGGCCGGATGGCCTGGACCCTGACCTGGGTTACCATTGCCGGCACTCTTCCCGGTATATTTGCAGGCGCCTGGATCAGAGTTAATTACCTGCACGACCCCGGTGCTTTTAAGGTTTTTGCCGGCCTGCTCCTCTTGTATCTTGGTTTCCGGCTGCTCTACGATACCTTTACGCCGAATCACAGGGAGAGCGCAATTGGAAAAAAATTTAGAGAGACGGTTAAGGCATCCAGAGGAAATGGGGCGGCCAGGTACGGTTTATCTGCAGGACTGCCAGCCGATGCCGTTGTAAAAAGGAAAAGACTCACTTTGCGCAGGATAGAATTTGAGTTCTGGGGTGAGGATTATTCCATCAACACTTTCACTGTTGTTTTAATTTCTGTGGCAGTGGGAATTATGGGTGGTGTTTACGGTATCGGCGGGGGCGCGATAATTGCCCCTTTCTTAGTTACCTACCTGGGTCTTCCTGTTTACACAGTGGCCGGGGCTGCCCTGGCAGGCACTTTCATGACTTCTGTCGCAGGTGTGTGTTTTTACAGCATCATTGCGGTTTTACCAGCCGGGGCACAGGTTGCGGTGGCACCCGACTGGACCCTGGGTTTTTTGTTCGGCTCCGGGGGACTCTTAGGAACATATGTAGGCGCCAGACTTCAGAAGTATTTACCTGAAAAACTTATCCATGGCACGCTGGGTTTTCTCGTAGCGTTTTTGGGATTTCGGTACATTTACCCGTTTGTGGAAATAATGCTGGCCTTGGGCGGTTAGTTTTATTCTTACTGTTATTGATGTAGGAAAACCAGTTTCATTGTAGCACAGGGGAGTCAGAGAACTGTCCCCTTGTTATTTATGTCACCTTAATTTGTAAGCCAGTAAGAGGTAACACGATGAAAAAAACGACAGAGAGGGAATTCTCCCGCTGGTGGCTTATTAGTCTGGTGAACTTTCTTTTTGGTTTTGCCGTCCAGGGTTCCATCATTTTTATCCCCCTTCTGGGCGCCCAGCTGGGGGCTTCTGATTTTCAAATAGGAATGATAGGTGCCCTTTACGGAGGCTCTTACCTGGTATCATCCCTAATCTCCGGCTGGAAATCAGATAAACTGGGACGGCTCCTCTTTGTGCGCTGGGGGCTCTTGATCAGCAGTGCTACCTTTGCAGCCCAACTCCTGGCCGACAGCGTCCTGGTGCTCGCCGTGGTGCGCGGAGCTGTTGGATTTTCCCTAGGGATTGCCTCTGCGGCATTCCTCGCTTACGCCTTTGAGGCTGGTGCCGACATGGGCAAGTATAGCTCTTATGGCTCCCTGGGCTGGATTTTCGGCGCTCTGGGGGCGGCCTTAGTAGGGGATATTCACCTTTTATTCTGGTTGAGTTTCCTGGTTTGCCTGGCAGCCTTTTTAATCTCTCTGTTTTTTCAAGATGTGCCCTCTTACCGTTCTTCCCTGACTCCCCGGCTATGGCCGGTGGTGATCAGGAATTACCGGATCTATCTAGCAGTCTTCCTGCGTCACCTGGGGGCTACCGCGGTATGGATCATCCTTCCCCTGTACCTGGCTGGCCTGGGCCTGAACCAGTTCTGGATCGGGTTCTTGTGGGGGATAAATTTTATTGTACAGTTTATTGTGATGCGCTGTTTGCAGCAGTTTTCAGCATCCAAAGTCTTTGCCTGGGGGCAATTGCTGTCCATTCTGGTCTTCGTGGCCTATGCCTTTGCCTCTGGAAAGTTGGCCCTTATTGCAGTGAATGCCTTACTGGGGGTAGCCTGGTCCTGCCTTTACGTGGGCGCCCTGGTGCTCGTCCTGCAAAGCGGGGAGGAAAGGGGTACGGCAGGGGGTATTTTCCAGGCTACACTGAATCTTTGCAATGCCATTGGTCCCCTCCTGGGCGGTCTAATTGCCCAGTACTGGGGCTACCGTGGCGTCATGTTCCTGGCAGCTGGACTGGGTGTGGCAGGTATGTTTATGGCTTTGCCGGAAACTGGGAAAACCGGGGATGTTGATTCCGGTGCCAGGAATTAAGCAGGCCCTCCGGAGTCAGGCGCCTTTTAAGGCCAGTGGTTACTGGATAACCGGTTAAACTGTTTAAGAGTATACGTTTAAGAGCATAAGTAAACGTGTTATTATTAATATTATTGAATATATTGCTGCTATTAAAGGCTTATCTCGTTTTTTCTCCCCTTTCTTTTATTCGGGTTGTAGACTTCAAACCTGCCTGAAAAGGATTCCAGGTTATATTCAATCAGGGGAGCTGATTTGTTCAAACGTTCCATCAGCTGTACACGCATATTCGCTATAGCGTTCCCGTATTCGTTTCTTTTTCTGTCCACATGGCATTTATGTTTACTCATAGGTTTATTATGTGCAACCGTGGCAGGTTCATTCACCTGTTATTAAATAAAGAAGCCGGGGTATCCGGGAACCCCGTACCATCCATCATTTTTTGGGGGAGGTGCTTGAAGATGTATAAATACAAGGTGATCGCTACGATTGTAGAAATCCGGGGAGATGGAAAATGTTCCTACGGCCATAAAGTAGGGGATAGTTTTGAGTTTGGGCAGTTCACCCCCGGAGGACTGTGCCAGTTTGCTTACGATTCTTTGCGTTCGGCAGTGGCGGCGCTGCTCTACGGAGGCTATTTTCCCTGGGCTGCGGATAGTGAAGTTACCACCTGGGCCTGTCCCGATCCGGATCGCCCGGTAATCTTTGAGCTGAAAAGGGTTGCAGTTGCCGATTAAAGGAGGATATTTTAGTACCGCGTCGAAATTTATTTAGGTTTTTCGATAATTACCCAAAAGGAGGATTATTGAAATGCCGATTTTTGAGTACAAGTGCAATAGTTGTGGGAAAACATTTGAGAATTTGGAATTGCCGGGACAAAAAAACAACGTCAAGTGTACCGGTTGCGGGAGTGATGATCTGAAAAAATTGATATCCGCCCCCTTTCTGCCGAGCTCGGTAGGAAAACCCGCCAATGACGAGATCAGGTGCTGTGGCAGTAATGCCAGACCGAAGGAGTGCACGTCCAGTTCCTGTTGCGGGCTGCAGCCCGAATAACGATTTATTGGCTACTCCCGGATCCGGGGATCCGGGGTGGTGGGGATAAGGGGTCTAAAGTGCTAAAACTGGCTTCAAAGAAACAGGACGGCAATGGTTGCTGCTTCAGCAGTTCTGTTAAACTCCAGGGCAGGACCGTTATTTATAAGGTACGGAAAAGCCGCCGGGCTAAACATTTATGCCTCAAGGTGCACTGTGATTCAGGTGAGCTTGAGGTTGTTGTCCCCGGCGGTTATGACCTGGGTTTGCTGGAGGGAGTTCTGCAGCGTAAGCAAGACTGGATTCTGGAGCAAATAAACCGTTACCAGCAATTAAAGAAAGTAGCCTTGCCCGGGCAGGATGGTGGCAAAAGGGTATACTACCGTGGGCGTGCCTGTGAAGTTGAGGTGAAAGTGGAACAGGGCAAAAAGCAGTCTGTTTTTTTGAGCGGGGATAAACTGGTGGTTACTGTGCCTGCCGGATCTGAAAATGAAGCCGGAGCCGTCCTTGAACATTGGTTACGCTCAGCGGCCCGGCAGATTATCACCCAGCGGGTGGAAACGATAAGTAAAGGGTTAAAATTGTCCTATAACCGTATTTTTATTAGGAACCAAAAAACCCGCTGGGGCAGCTGCTCCCAAAAGAAAAATTTAAACTTTAACTGGAGGCTGGTCATGGTGCCGCCGGCCGTTCTGGACTATATTATCATCCACGAATTGATGCATCTGATTGAACTTAATCACTCCAAAAAATTCTGGCGGTTGGTGGCGGGGGTTTGCCCGGATTATCAGATCCACCGGGCCTGGCTCAGGAAAAATGGTTCCCGCTTAAAGATTTAAGCCGTTTTTATATTCAGAATTTTAAATCATTTTAGATGGAGGTGTCCGGTCTTGTGCGGGCGATTCACCCTGAGCACAGATATTAAAACACTGATAAATGTTTTTCAGCTAAAGGAAGATATTTTTGATTATATCCCCCGTTATAACATCGCTCCAGGCCAGGATATCCACGTTATCATCAGGGAAGAGGATAGCCGGAAGCTCAGGCTGATGAAGTGGGGGTTGATCCCCGGCTGGGCCAGGGAAGCAAAAATTGGCTACAAAATGATCAACGCCCGGTTTGAGACAATTGACACAAAGCCCGCCTATAAAGGACCATTTCAGCACCGCCGCTGCCTGATCCCTGCGGATGGTTTTTATGAATGGTCAAAAAAGGACAAGACAAGGCAGCCCTTCAGGATCACCTTACCCGGCGGTATTCTTTTTGCTTTTGCCGGCATCTGGGACCGCTGGATATCCCCGCAGGGCAACATTGTATACTCCTGCAGCTTGATTACTGCACCTGCCAACGAATACCTTAAAGAAATCCATGAGCGAATGCCGGTAATCCTGGACAGGGAGCAGGACTATGAAACCTGGCTGGCTCCCGCTGATACCAGCACCTTAAAAGGGCTCCTGGGGACTTACCGGGGGAAAATGGAAATCTACCCCGTTTCTTCACTGGTTAACTCTCCCAAATATGATCACCCCGGCCTGATCCAGAGGAGCACTGTTAAATAATGAACCGGCGCCAGGTCAAAGGAGTTTGAACTGTTGAATGAAGGAATCGTTGAAGTTATGGCCGTTATATGCCGGGGTGACCGGAAGGGTCAGGGAGATTCTGGGCAGTAAACTGTTGAAAAGGCGGCTGGCAAGCGGGGAGCATTTATGGCCAAGGTTGGTCTTCTGGTTTTTCGTTATCCTGCTCTTATATTATTGTGCGGGTAAATGGTATGTCGTGATCCCGGGGGTAGTTTACCCCGGCGTTCACCTGGCTATGGAGTTTGCTCTGATCATTACGGCAGCATGTGCCTCTTTGATGAGCTGGTATGACTATAAATATAAACACGAAATCCGGGCAATTGTTTTATGCCTGACCTTCTGTACAGTAGCCATTTTTCAGTTTGTCCATACTGTATCCTATCAGGGCATGCCGGACTTTTTAACCCCCAATACCGTAAACAAGGCTTCCACATACTGGATTATCTCCAACCTGTTCATGGGCGCCGGCTTTTTGGCAGCGGTTTTTTCCGGTGACAGGGTTAGAAAAATAAAGGTTAACAGGGTTTTGCTTTTTTGGATCCTGGGCAACCTGCTGCTGGTCGTTGCCGTTGCTTATTTCTTACCGTACCTTCCCCCCATGTATGATCCCGGGGCGGGAGAACAGACCCTGTTAAAAATCGCCCTGGAATACCTGATCATTATCATGCTGGCCCTGCCGGTGCTGAAACTGTGGCGAAAAAGCCCGATGGACAGACAGGATTACTATTTCTGCATGGCCCTAATCACCGGCATTTTCAGCGAGCTAGCTTTTACCCTCTACAACAACGCTTACGATACTTATAATCTACTTGGTCACATCTTAAAAATCATTTCCTATGCTTTTATCTTTAAAGTCATGCTTGATGATGCCGTTGGCATGTTGTATGAAACAAACATGACCCTGGAAAAACAGAGGGAGATGCTGGCTCAAACCAATCTCCAGTTGCAGGAAAAGGACCGCCTGAAGGACGAGTTTTTGGCCAATGCCGACCATGAATTACGGACACCCCTTGCTGCGGTCATTGCTTTCACCGAGTTGTTAAAGGAAGAAAGCGTAGGAAAATTAAACGATCTGCAAAGGGACTATTTGAATGAGATAAGCGAAAGCGGCAGGGAACTTATGGACAGGATCAACGGTTTTTTGGATTTGTCAAAAATCGCTGCAGGAAAGGTAGTGCTGTTTAAAGAAGTTTTTCGAGTATATGAATTGATTGAAACCGTTGTACGGCGGCTCCGGCCACTATTTAACAATAAAGGGGTTATTCTGGAGGTTGCCCCGTTCTCTGGCGAAGACTTGCTGGTTTTGGCAGACAGGGATAAGGCGGGGCAGATTTTGACAAATTTACTTTCAAATGCCTTGAAATTTACACCACCGAATGGTAACGTGTTGGTGGAAGCCTGTCTTGACGAATCAGGTCGTTATGTAGCTATCTCGGTTAAGGATACAGGTATCGGTATTGCCCCGGGAGAACAACAGAGAATTTTTGAACCCTTTTACCAGGTAGATGGTTCAGCTGCAAGAAAATACGGAGGAACGGGGATCGGCCTCACCCTTGTGAAAAAACTCGTGGAATTAAACGGCGGCACAATCAAGGTGTCCAGCAATTTAAATAAGGGTAGTACATTCACTTTTACCCTTCCGGTGGGGGAAGATGATGGGGGGGAGTTGTCCAAAAATGTCGAATAAGATTTTAGCTGTTGACGACGATCCTAAAATACTTAAAATTCTCCTGCACACGCTACGCAAAGAGGGTTTTGAAGTCATTACCGCTGCCAGCGGGGAGGAGGCCCTGGAGAAAGCCAGAAAATATTCGCCGGACCTGGTGATCCTGGACATTATGATGCCGGGCATGGACGGTTTTGAAACATTTCAGAAGCTTAAGGCGCTGCATGATGTACCCGTCGTTATCCTCTCCGCGAGGAGTGACGAAGTGGACAGGGTGGTAGGATTCCGCATGGAGGTGGATGATTATCAGACCAAACCATTCAGCCCTACAGAGCTGGCCCTGCGGGTCAAGGCGATCCTGAGGAGGGTACGCGACCGGGGGGAGGGGAGCAAAAATGTGCTTAAATTTGGAGATCTGACCCTTGATTACAACAAGCGCCTGATAGCCTGCAAGAACAAGAAGATTGAGCTGACTCCCAAGGAATTTGAAGTGCTCTGGCTGATGGCTTCCAACCCCAATAAGGTTTTCTCAAAGGCACACCTGTTGGAAAAGGTTTGGGACAGTTCCTATTATGGCGATGACAATACGGTTACTGTACATATCAGGAGAATCAGGGAAAAATTGGAGAAAAACCCCTCGAGCCCCTCATATATTAAAACGGTCTGGGGAATAGGATATAAGTTTGAGTACGATTCAAATTTAGTAAAGTGATCATAATATGCTTAAATAAAGCGGAGGGATAAACACTCCGCTTTAATAAATTATTAATGGTTTTGTAATCTGGTCTTAAGCTGTATGGAGTATGATCAACAGGCAGATACATGGGGTGAGGCAATGAGTGGACCGATGAGTATTGATCAGGATATTTTCTTTAAGCAACTTGAAGAACAGCATAAACTATATCCCGCTGTTCAAAAAACTAAAATAAGAGAAATAGAGGCAAGGTTGATCAGGGTTGATAGGGCCTGTGTGGACCCTACCTACTGTCCCTTGCGTTCCTTAAAGAAGGAGTACGCCTATGCTCTCAATTCAGTAAGGCTGCACAACTTGTATTTTGAAAACTTCGGAGAACCGGGTTCAAAACCTTCACCAGAACTGGTATACGTCATCGAAGGCTATTTTGGTTCTTTGCAGGAGTGGGAAAAGCAGTTTAGAGCCCTTGCTGCGTGTTCCAGAGGTTGGGTTGTCCTGGGTTTTGACTTGACGGACGGGTCGCTCAAAAATTTTTTTGCGGATGACCACTACGAGGGAGTTTGGTCCGTAATACCCCTGCTTGTCCTTGACGTTTACGAACATGCCTACTGTTCAGTTTTTCAGACCAGGGATGCTTATATTGAGTATTTTCTAAAGCGGATCCAGTGGGAAATTGTCAGCAAGAGGCTAAAGGCTGCTAGGGAAGTATATAAAAAATCCACATCTCCACAAACTCCAAACCCGGAACCTGATAACAAACTGGGTACCAGCTGCCAGAATTACTGAAAACACAATAACTTGGGTAACCTGTACCTGAGTTATAACGATAATAATATTAAGGAGGCAGAGAAAATGGCATTGCACCAACTACCGGAACTCCCCTACGCCTATGACGCTTTGGAGCCCTATTACAACGAGCAGACTGTGAGGCTGCACCATGACGTACACCACAAGGCTTACGTTGACGGGCTGAATAATGCCGAGGCAAAACTGGCAGAAGCCCGGGAAAAGGGAGATTTTGCGCTGATCAAGCACTGGGAGAGGGAGCTGGCTTTCCATGGTTCGGGTCATATTCTGCATACGCTTTTCTGGAACAATATGAGCCCTAATGGAGGAGGCCCCCCTGTGGGCAAAGTGGCGAAGGAAATTGACAGGTGCTTCGGCAGTTTTGAAAAGTTTAAAAAGCAGTTTTCGGCAGCTGCCGTGGCCGTGGAAGGATCCGGCTGGGCTGTGCTTTGCTACAATCCAAGCTTTCAGAAGCTGGAAATTTTAACTGCTGAAAAACATCAGAACCTGACCCAGTGGGGGGTAGTTCCCCTGCTGACTGTAGACGTCTGGGAACATGCCTACTATCTTCAATACCAGAACAGGCGTGCGACTTATGTAGAAAATTGGTGGAATCTAGTGAATTGGGAAGATGTAAACGCCCGTCTGGAAGCCATAGGGGTATGACATTTGTCCTTCTCTTCCAGCCGAAGTGATGGCTTAAAACCCTTGACAAAGTCCGGAGGGTTAAGTTTGACATCGTTCAGGGCAACCGCGGCCCACAGGCCTTAAATGTGGTAAATTATAGATAAAAGAATTTCTTTTTATATAAACTTTAACTGTATTATTTTAAAGCCAGGTAAGAAGGCAGCTGTAACGGCTGCCTTTTTTACTTTTCCTAGGCCTGGTCAGGCAAGTGATTTAGAATTAAAGGCGTTTACGGGTTTATAAACTGTTAAAGTAATCCATTAAATTCGTAAATTTCCTACTAATATTAATTTCGTTTTAGTGAAAACTAATAGCAGAACCGGACTAAATTTTCAGGTGTGGATTAAAAGATCTTTGTTCTTTGACCTTCTCTGATTATGCCGGCATTGCCGCATGGGTGAAACTAGAAACAAGCGTAAGGCAGATCCTAAAAGGGCCAGTTCCCCTGCCCGGCTAATCGGACAATGATGTTTGAGAGTAATAAATTATTTGCATCCCTTTTGGGTCTGGGTTAAGAAAAAGTACCGTTTATTCCAGCCTTCAAATAATAAGCTTTCAAGATTTATTACGAGGAAAATAGAGAAAATTCTCTTCTTCGGCAATTCGGCTCTAGAGGAAAGATTCTTTTCCTGACCTGATTAAATTATCATGAGCCTGCGTATAATACATTGAAAGGGGGTGACAGATACAATGAAGGCAACAGGTATAGTTCGTCGAATCGACGATCTGGGAAGAGTGGTGATACCTAAGGAGATCCGGCGAACAATGCGGATCCGGGAAGGAGATCCCCTTGAGATATTTACTGATAGGGAAGGGGAAGTCATTTTAAAAAAGTATTCACCCATCGGTGAACTTGGTGAATTTGCGACAGAATATGCAGATTCACTCCATGAGGCCCTCGGTCACATTTCATGTATTGCAGACAAGGATACTATTATTGCAGTTGCCGGAGCTCCCAAAAAACAGTTGATGAACAAGCTAATAGGACCCGATGTCGAGAAGGCAATGGCTGAAAGAAAATTGACTATTTTGAATGAGCCCTGCTACTTGACCGTTGATGAAGATATTAGTTATAATTCAGCGGTAATCGCGCCGATTATCACAGAAGGAGATACAGTTGGCGCAGTAATCATCGCAGCAAAGGAGCCCGGGGTACAACTGGGCAATCTGGAAACCAAGCTGGCGGAGACTGCCGCAGGTTTTCTGGCAAAACAAATGGAGTCTTAAAAGCCTCTTTTCAGAGGCTTTTTTTTGTGATTTGTAAGAATAAAAAACTCTTCATTGGTCAAGCTAAATCCAGGTTTTCATTTTGTTTTACAAATAATAAAAAAGGGAGTGAAGAAATTGGTAACCAGCTGGAAGGATACTCAGAAGGGTGTGGAAGTAAGGGGCACTTACGGCAATGAGGTAACCATCATTTACAACGGCTTGCTCAAAAATTCGGGTGCCGACCAGGTTTATCTACATTACGGATATGGAGATACAGACCGCTGGTATGATATTAATACAATAAGGATGGACAATACCCACCAGGGTTTTGAAAAAACAATCAGTATGAAAAATCATATGTTAAATTTCTGCTTTAAGGATTCGGCCAATAACTGGGACAACAACAACGGCCATAACTGGACGGTACGCTAGTCAATAGCAGTCTATTAGATTTGTCACCTGTTCATCTTGGTCACAGAGAAAAGCCGCCCTGCTTACCGGGCGGCTTTTTTAGGAACTACCCGCCTATGATAGTTTTTCTTTTTTAGAAAGTCAGGCTTTGGTTAACTGATTATGATCCCAGAATAGCTTGCAGGTCTGTTTCCGGTTTGCCGGATGGCTTGATGTCGAATTTCTCTACCAGGACGTTCAGGACATTGGGAGAAATAAATGCCGGCAGTGTGGGACCAAGGTACATGTTTTTCAAGCCCAGTGACAGGAGCGTTAACAGAACGCTGACGGCTTTCTGTTCATACCAGGAGAGCACCAGTGTCAGCGGGAGATCATTAACCCCACACTTGAAGGCATCGGCAAGGGCAAGGGCAACCTGGATAGCGGAATAGGCGTCGTTGCACTGACCCATGTCTAAAATTCTCGGTAGCCCACCGATTTCCCCGATGTTGAGATCATTGAAGCGGTACTTGCCACAGCCCAGGGTCAGAATAACGGTGTCCGCAGGAGCCTTTTGTACAAGCTCTGTATAATAATTCCTGCCGGGCCTGGCACCGTCACAGCCGCCAACCAGGATGAAATGTTTGATGGCGCCTGTCTTAACCGCATCAATCACTTTATCGGCAACACCGAGAACGGCATTGCGGGCAAATCCGGTCATCAGCTCGGAACCGCCGTTAATCCCGGTTAATTCTTTATCTTCCTTCCAGCCTCCTAATTCAAGGGCTTTGTTGATAACCGGGGTAAAGTCCTTCCTGCCGTTTTCCTCCTTTATATGCTGGATTCCCGGATAGCCCACCACAGCAGTGGTGAATACCCTATCGGCATAGGAGTCCCTGGGCGGCATCAAGCAGTTCGTTGTGAAGAGCACCGGGGCCGGAATGCCGTCAAACTCTTTCTGTTGGTTCTGCCAAGCTGTTCCGAAGTGTCCTTTAAGATGCCCGTATTTTTTGAGTTCCGGGTAGCCGTGGGCAGGCAACATTTCACCGTGGGTGTAGATGTTAATACCCTTGTCCGCGGTTTGCTCAAGGAGCTGCTTTAAATCCTCCAAGTCGTGGCCGGTTATCACAATAAATGGTCCCTTGGCAATGGTTTTGGATACTTTTACTGGTACGGGATGACCAAAGGCAGAGGTGTTGGCCTCGTCCAGCAGGGACATGCACTTGAGGTTAATCTGCCCGAACTCCATCAACAGACCAAGCCATTCTTCGATGGAGTGTTCTTCCCCAATTGCACGCATGCCTTTGTAGAACCAGGAGGTGACTTCATCGTTTGTTTTGCCGAGCACGTAGGCATGCCAGGCATATGCGGCCATACCGCGCAAGCCGAACAGGAGAGTCGAACGCAAGGATACGGTATCGGTATCTCCCTGGAAGAGACTGGCGGGATCGAAATCTTCAGCGCCGCCCAGTTTTTCTTTTTCTTCCTGAACTAGCCTTATTAATTCATCAATGCGGTCTCCGTCGAAGTTTACATTTGTGACTGTGGCAAAAAGCCCCTGCATCATCAGTTCGTCGGCTTTTCGGCCCGGTTGTTTGCCCTCTGCAGCCCGGGCAAGTCCAATCAGGGCGCAGGTAAGCTCGTCATGCTTGAGGGCAACCTCCGGCTTTTTGCCGCATACACCTGATTTTGTGCAGCCTTTACCGCCTGCTGTTTGCTCGCACTGGAAACAAAACATACCACTCATTGAGTTACCTCCTTCTTGTTTTTATTAATTAGGTGGCTCATAGTGAGCCTGCCTCCTAATCATCAACTATATTTCCATCAGTGGATATAATAACGATCCGCCAGGGGATCATTTTACCGCTGTTGATCAGGGCCTGCTTAACCGCCTGGGCTATGCCGCTGCAGCAGGGTACCTCCATACGCAGAACAGTAACGCTTTTAAGTTCATGGGCTTTTATAATCTCGGTGAGTTTATCGGCGTAATGGGTGTTGTCCAGCTTGGGGCAGCCGATGATTGTGATTTTATTGCGCATAAAATCATTATGAATGTTGGCGTAGGCATAGGCGGTGCAGTCTGCAGCCACAAGCAAGTGGGCTTGATCAAAATAGGGGGCGTTTACCGGTACCAGCTTGATCTGGCATGGCCACTGGCGAAGCTGCGACCCTGCAGTTACCTGGGCCTGCCTGGCAACAGGGCTTGTCTCCGGGGCAGCCTTCCTTTCTAAAACCCGGGCGTGGGTGCCAGGGCAGCCACAGGCCAGGGTTTCAGGGCCGGGCTTGCTCTTTGCTGCCATACGCGCCTTCACAGCAGCCTCATCAAAAGCTTCTGCTTCCCGTTCTTCAATGGTGATAGCTCCGGTAGGGCACTCCGGGAGGCAGTCTCCCAGCCCGTCGCAGTAACTTTCTGAGATAAGCCTGGCCTTTCCATTCACCAGTTGCAGGGCGCCCTCGTGGCAGGCTTCGACACAAAGACCGCAGCCATTGCATTTATCTTCGTCTATCTTGACAATTTTTCTGATCATCTTTACAGCTCCTTTCCTGTTTTTGTAGTATTTGCAGGGATATTATACTATAATAAACATGGGAAAACGGTAACCACGGTTACTAACGACGGTGGTGAACAAAAAAATGTATGAAAAATGGATGGGAGTCCTTTTAAAATGCCCGTTGTTCAAAGGCATGCAACCGGATCAGTTGAAATCTGTATTGTCCTGCCTGAAACCGAAGGTGGGCAGTTACGCGAGGAATGAATGTGTGGCGGTTGTGGGCGAGAAAATTACCGGCATGGGAATTGTTCTTTCCGGTGACGTTGTGGTGAGTAGTGAAAATATCGCAGGTAACAGGACGATCATAGCAGTTGACGATCCCGGCGAGATGTTCGGGGAAATGGCTGCTTTCTCAGGAAGTGACCTCTGGCCGTCTACGGTTATGGCCCGGAGTAGCTGCGAGGTAATGTTTCTGCCGGCCGAAAAGATTGTCAATAGTTGTGAAAGCGCGTGTGCAAGCCATAGGATGATGATCTCGAACATGCTTAGAATTATTTCCAACAAGGCGCTTGCCCTGCACAGGAAGGTAGAATACCTGGCCATAAAAAGCATGCGGGGGAAGATCAGTACGTACCTGCTTGAACAGTATAAAAGGGTGGGTAAAACTACATTCATATTACCATTAAAACGAAATGAACTTGCAGACTTCCTGAATGTTTCCCGCCCGTCCCTTTCACGCGAGATGAGCAGGTTAATGGAAGAAGGCATTATTGATTTTCACAGGGCATCAATTAAAATTAAAGACTTGGATTCTTTAAGGAGAATGGCCGATTAAACCTGTTACGGGCATAATTTTTACAGTGTTAACCGGGGCGCGTTAAGTAAAAAGGCCTGCGGCGTGCTATTACCCTCTTATTTAAACAATGGCGTTGATCCCGGTAATTCTGTATTTTTTTTTACCGGCAGGCAAATCCAGTTCCACATTATTACCGGGTTTTTTTAGGAGCAAAGCATAACCCGGTGCTGAAAGAAAAGAAATATCACCATGCTTGACCTCATCTATTGCACTTACCAGCCTGAGTTTTTGACGGATTTGAGTTAACACATCTTCTAACTCTACTTCACAATCAAGGGTCACCAGCGGCAGTTTGTTATCCCCTGTATCTTCTTTTTCAACAATTCCTAAAAAATGATCGATTGTCTTGATGTATTTTTCAATTAACTGGCTTACCCTGGCCCTATCCTTGGGATCGACGTAATATTCCAGAATTAAGTCACGTTCTTCTTCCAGTCTAACCAGGCTTTTCAGGATATTCTCAAAAGCATGTGTTGAGATGCTATATTTTTTCATCTTAATCTCCAAAGAGATAATAATGATAATATAATTGGGTATTTCAATTTAATGACCTGTGAAATACCCAATTCTTAATGCTGGAGATTATTTTATTTTATTTATTAACGTACATAAGAGTTATTAATTAAGAACTTTTTATATCCTGACATAACATCATAATCATGGTTGTTTCCCGGGTATTTGGGTGGAATATTTGGAATGTTTAAATGCTGCATTTTGTTGAGGCTCCTACAGGTCATAATCACCGGCTGCTTCGGGCTGGTAAAGAATTTTTTCTACTTTTAATCTAACCAAACCGCCCGGAACTTTCCAGTCTACTATATCTCCTTTGCGAAAACCCAGGATTGCGGTTCCCACAGGAGCCAGTACGGATATCTTATTCTCCGTCAGATCAGCATCGGCAGGGTAAACCAGGGTATAAATCATTTCCTCCCCGGAGTCCAAATCCCTTAATAACACTTTCGAATTCATCGTGATTATATCATGGGGAATTTTTAACGAGGGAACTACCTTTGCCCGGTTTAATTCCTGCTCAAGCTCTCTAAGGGATTCCAGATTGCCTTCTCCAAACTCTTTAGCTTCATTTATAAATTTTTGAAGTCTTTGTTTGTCCTTTTCTGTTATGAATATTTGCCTGGACAATAAATGATTATTATTAAGGAATTAGTCAAGTCCAAATTAGTGTGT